>Ga0123327_1001826_pt1 | contig 17356 bp, 11 predicted proteins | sample BioC13SIPDNA_4_FD_89701 | JGI IMG/M metagenome (GOLD analysis project Ga0123327, IMG submission 89701) | Anaerobic biogas reactor microbial communites from Washington, USA - Biogas_R1_B C13 SIP DNA | ecosystem: Engineered > Bioreactor > Anaerobic > Unclassified | place: Washington, USA...
AATTTGGTCATGATTGGTGGACCGCAAACAACCGCGACAGCGTTATCGGGCTGGGGTGCCACCTGTTTGACCACATCTGGTACGTAGCCAATATGGTGCTGCCAGTCATCCTCTGGCACGTCGATCGCCTGGTGTATTTCCATATCTTCGTTTTCATGCCAGGCGGCTATGTCGTGTTTGTACATGCACAACCCGGAGGTACGCGTGCCATAAACCAGGGTCAGCTTGCCATAATCATCGCGGTGGTCTTCGTGATGGACGTGTTTGGTCAGCGCGTAAAGGGTAGAGAAGGCACAACCGCCGCCGATGATGACCAGGTTTTTGCCTTTCCAGTCTTCCAGTGGGAAACCGTTACCGAGCGGTCCGCGCATTCCGATGGCATCGCCGGCTTTGAGGTTGTGCAGGGCGGTTGTGACGCTGCCCATTTTTTGGGCGGTGAAGCGCACAAAATCGCCCTCCCAGGCTGCGCTGGCGACTCCCAGGGCAGATTCACCTTTGCCAGCCACTGAGAACAGGCAGAACTGACCGGGGTTGAAGGCTTCGAAAAACGCCTTGCTGTCCACGGCACGGTCAAAACTCAACTCGAGCGTTTTTAAAGACCGGTCGGTTGATTCGTAATAGGCATGTAATACATGCATGGGCATCGGTGTGTAGAGGCTGTGTCGATTAGACTGCATGGCTCACCTCAAATGGCAGGGTTTGTGCTTGGCGAAGCATGGCGCGAATGTCCAGCCCGACCGGGCAATAGCGTACACAGCGACCACAACCGGTGCAACCAATTTGATTAATTTGGTCGAGCCAATAGACGTACTTGTGGCTGATTCGCTGGCGGGTGCGTTCCACCCGTGAAGGTCGCGGGTTGTGCCCGGAGGCTTCCAATGAATAGGTACGAAACATGCAAGAATCCCAGTTGCGCACCCGCTCGCGGCGCTGAGTTTCGTCGACGATGTCGAAGCAGAAACAGGTTGGACACAGGAAGGTGCAAACCCCACAACCAAGGCAGCTTTGCGAGACATTGTCCCAATACTCGCTGTCGAAGTTTTGTTCCAGCTTCTCTTTCAAATATTCAGTTTCGAAGGCGACCGGCATCTGGTTGAAGGCTTTTTGTTGAATTACTTCTGCCATTGTGACCATCTGTTCTTGAGCTTCGGGCAGGGTCAGGAAGAGGCTGCTGCCTTTTTCGGTGAGGGTCTCAACTAGGTAGTCTGCGCCCAGATCGGTCAGGATTGCATCCAGCCCAGCCTTGTTGAAAGGACCGCAACCAACGGTGGTGCAGAACCCTGTCGGGCAGGTTTTGTGGCAGCCGAGACCGATTGTGATTGTCTTTTCACGCTTTTCCTGCCATAAGGGGTCGGTGTACTCCTCCTGGATGAAACTGGTGTCCAGCAGCTGCACTGCCTGGGCATCGCAGGGACGAACGGCGAAAACAACGCGCGATTGAATTTCATGTTTGGCATCTTCGTATCCACCGTAACGGGTGAATTTTACCAGCGCTTCGGTCATCGGCAGGAAGAGCGCTTTGGGTGGGATACGTGTGTTGTGCGGTTCGTTATTGACTGGCTCACAGTTGTCCGTGAGCGGCATAAAATGCGAGAAACGTTCCAGCTTTTGGGGCAGATAGACATCATAATCCTGGCGCCAGAATTGGAGCAGATCTTGAAGGGTTTGTTTTTCGAGGATTAAGTTCATTTCTGTCACTCTCCTCAAATCTTGAAGCGATTCTTGTCGTCCAGTGTTACTGCCGCAAAGGGCGGCTGAGACTGGGCATCCAGACCTGCTTCGAAATTGTACTTTTCTCTCATGTCGTGATTGAGTTTCTCGGTCAGGTAAGTCATCTTGATATCCATCGGGCAGGCGCGTTCACAAGCACCACAGCTTGTGCAGCGACCGGTTTGGTGAAAAGCGCGCACGATGTGCCAACCCTGCATGCCGGCGGGGGTTGCGCCGCTCTCGGTCCAACGCGGTTCGATGTGGTCGACAAAACATTCTTCGCAATAGCACATCGGGCAGGCTTGACGACAGGCATAACAGCGGATGCAGCGCTCGGCTTCCTTCTGGAACCAGGCATAACGTTCATCAATGGACCGGGCTTCAAAGCTTTCCACTGCCGAGCGCGGCAGGCTGGGGTCGCCTTCGGCGATGGGATCACCGATCAGGATTTCAGCACTCGTCGGGTTGGGGTGTATGCAGCGCTTGCAGCTGTCGTGCAAAAAATTATGTCTTTCGAGCAGCTGGTAGCCAGCGCTTGTTTCGATCATCAGGTCATGACCGGTTTCAGTGACGGAAGTTATCGCTTCGCCAACTTCGGCAACAATTGTCTGCCAGTCAAGGATGCCCTCACAAGGCACGCCGACCAGGTATAAATCTTCACGGGCTTTTTGTCTTTCGACTACCAGGGCATTGACCGAGCGGTTTTCACAGCCGCGAACGACCATGCCAACTTTGGCTTGCTTCGGCAGGCGGGTCAGGTAGGTTGCCAGGTTGTTTTGACAAAGACCGTCATAGACAAGTTCGTCCACCTCATCTGCCGAGCGGAAGAATGCAGGTTGTGGGTGCAGCGGGGTATCGCCCGCCTTGAACGCCACTACCACTTCGACCAATCCTTCTTCAAGCAAGCGCCGGGCTTCGGTTCTAATCGCGTCGAGATCAGGCATTCTGCCCTCCTTCGGCAACTTTGGCACGGGTTGCCAGGTTGCTGACTGGTCCAAGAGCTTCAAGTTCGCGCTCAAAGGCTGCCAACTGCTTTTGGATGATGCCGCGGTCCTGCAAATCGAGCCAAACGAAGCGCACACGCTGCTTGTCGTAGCCGACATAGTCCAGGAAGTCGTTGAACTCATCCAGCTGCCGCCGGGCGGCAATGTTACCGGTTTTAAAATGACATTGTTCGGGCAGGCAGCCGCTGATCATCACACCATCAGCCCCTCCCTGTACAGCGTTGAGCAGGTAGAGCGGGTTTATCCGCCCGGTGCAGGGAGTTTTGGTGAGATGAATATTCTCAGGGAGCTGCGAGTCAACCCATTCCTGGTCTGCCGGGGCATACAAGCACCAACGACACTGGAACAAAACGATCTTTGGTTTTTCGGGCATCAGACAGCCTCACTTTCCAGCCAGCCCCACAAGTTTTCAAGGACTTCGTTGTCGTTGAATTCCTGGTTTAGCCGGATCGAAGTTGAACGACAGGCAGCCGTGCACATGCCGCAAGCCATACATTTGCCCGGGTCAACCGAAGCAACAGTAATCATGCCTCGGAAGGGTACTTTTTTCTCGACCAGGGAGATGGCAGTGTAGGGGCAGACGCTCTCACACAAGCCGCAAGCAACACAGGTTGCTTCGTCCACTTTGGCAGTTTGGTACGGGTTTATTCGTCCCTGCGCGACTGCCAGTTGCTTGACTGCCGTAATCACACCAGAAATATGGATTTTTTGCGGGCAGGCGGGGTAACATAGGTCGCAGGCAGTGCAGAGCCAGGCGGTTAAATCGGCAAAGGTGGTTTCTTCAAAGTTAAAGACGGCTTCGCGGATCAACCGGCGGGGGTTGTAGCTGGGTTCCAGTTTTTCCTGGATCATGCACTTGCTGGTGCAGGTGCCGCAGGAGAAGCACATCATCAGCATTTCGCCGCCAGGAATGGCTTTTACCTGTTCTGCAAAATTGGTGTTCACAGGCAAGCTCATACGGGCACCGCCTTGTTTTGCATTTCACTAACGATGAAATCAACCTGGATCATGGCTTCTTCCACGCCAGGAATCTGGTTCATCTTATTCAATCTCTTTTCCATCTCCGGTTTCAGACGCTCAATCTCCGACTTTAAGTCTTCTGCTGGAATGGCATCGAGCGTTGCTTGCATCTCGTTGATCACCCGCGCATATTTGTCGCCTTCGGCAGCGCTGATCCATTCGGTACGGAAACGACCGGGGTTCATACCCATTCTGTCGAATATTTTATCCAGACGGGCAGCACGTTTGGCACCGGCAATTTGACCGGTGATGTAATGGCAGTCCTGTGGGTGGCAGCCGGAATAGAGAATCGCGCCGGCACCCAGCCGGTAGGATTCGTAGATCAGGTCTGCATCCATGCGGGCTGAGCACATCACACGCAAGCCGCGTTCATTGGCGCTATATTCGAAATGACTGGTTCCAGCCAGGTCGGCACCACCGTAGGAGCACCATTGGCAACGAAAAGCCAAAATTTTCTTTTCTGGCTCAACTGCTAAGAGCGTGCGGATTTGGGCGAGGACCTGCGCATCGGTGAAATGCAGTTGGGTGATTGAGTCGTGCGGGCATTCGCCCACGCAGGCACCACAACCGTGGCACTTGGCTGTGATCACTTCGGCTGAGAGCCCCTTGGTGTAATCGATGGCACCATACGGGCAGGCACGCTCACAAATGCCGCAAGCCTGTCCCTTACCGCTGACGCAACGGTCTGGCCAAACGACTGCGACTGTCGGTTCGATTTGCCAGGTGTCAGAATGCAGAATGCGCGAAGCACGCGCAGCAGCAGCAGAACCCTGGGCAACGCTGGCGGGGATGTCTTTCGGTCCCTGGCAGGCACCGGCGAAGAAGATGCCGTCGGTGGGGCTGTCCATCGGGCGTAGTTTGGGGTGGTATTCCATGTACCAACCGCCCGGAGATTGCGCCACATTCAAAACAGAGCTCATGTGGTTCTGGTCTGGTTGAGGTACGGCTGCCTGGTTGAGCATTACCATGTCATACTCGTGTTCGATTACGCGACCGAGTGTGATGTCTTCTGACTTGATGAAGAGCTGGTGACTGTCCGGGTCTTCGGTGATCTCTGCCGGGCGCCCCTGGATGAACTTGATGCCAGCTTCACGGGCGCGGTCATAAAACTCTTCGTAGCCTTTGGAGGGGGTGCGGATATCGATATAGTAGATCGAAATATCCATATCGGGCAGCATCTGTTTGAGCAGCAAGGCGTTCTTGATTGCATACATGCAGCAGAAATTCGAGCATGACTGGTTATAGCGCTTGTCGCGAGAGCCAACGCAGTTGATGATCGCCAGTCTCTGTGGGCGCTTGCTGTCGCTGGGACGCATCAGTGAACCGCGGGTTGGACCGGCTGAGTTGTTCAGCCGTTCCATTTCCATGGCGGTAATCACATTTGGGTAGCGCCCGTAGCCATATTCAGTCATTGGAGAGGGATCAAAATGTCCGAAGCCGGTAGCGACCACGATCGCGCCGATATCTTCTTCAATGACATTGTCTTCCATGCTGAAATCGATTGCTTCGAGAGCACCGCAGGCTTCCACACATTTATAACAGTGGATGCAGGCATCCATATCGATGTTGTAGATCAGGGGCACCGACTGACTCATTGGCACATAGGCTGCCTTTCTCGGTGCCAGGTTCATTTCAAAATAGTTTGGAACCTCGACCGGGCAGGCTTTCGCGCAGGCGGCACAGCCATTGCAGCGATCCGCGCGCACATATTTGGCTTTTTCTCGCAGGGTGACCTTGAAATTGCCGACAAAGCCTTCGACTTTCTCGACTTCAGTATAAGCTTTTACTTCTACCAGGGGCTGACGCGCCGCGTCAACCATTTTGGGCGCAAGAATTCATATTGAGCAGTCCATCGTTGGAAAGGTCTTGTTAAGCTGCGCCATGACCCCTCCAATCGTTGGTTCTTTCTCTACCAGCACCACCGGTATTTTTTGCTCTGCCAGGTCGAGCGCCGCGTTAATGCCAGCCACGCCACCGCCTATGACCAACGCTTTCTTGGTGACGGGCACGTTGATCATGTCCAGCGGGGTCAGAAAAGTGGCTTTAGCAACTGCCGCGGCAGTCAGGTCTTTGGCTTTTTCGAGAGCGCCTTCACGGTCATGTCCGTGAGCCCAGGTGCACTGCTCGCGTATGTTTGCCATTTCCATCAGGAAGGGGTTCATCCCGGCTTCAGCCACACAGGCTCGGAAGGTTGGTTCGTGCATACGCACCGAACAAGCCGAAACAACCACGCGGTTGAGACCGTGTTTTTTTATATCTTCCTTGATCTGACGTTGACCGCTGTCGGCACAGGCATACATGGTTTCAGCGGCATGCACCACGCCGGGTAGATCAGCAGAAAAATCGACCACCTGGTCACAAGGGATTACGCCAGCGATATTGCTGCCGCAATGGCAAACATAGACACCGATACGGGCTTCATCATCGGGCATCGCGCCTACATATTTAGGGATACTTGTTTCTTCACTCATTTTGGATCTGCGGCTTTGCTTGGAAAACTGAGTGTCTCGGTGATCAGCTTCTTGCGGGTACGCTGGGCGTTCTGATCGGGTGTGGTCTTAATAAGCGCTTCTTTAGGGCACCATTTAACACATTGCGGACCGTCTGATTCGTCTTTACACAGGTCACAGATTTCTGCCAAGGTGGTGGCAGGATTGATTGATATAGCGCCAAAGTCACAAGCTTCGATGCACCAGGCACAGCCGTCACACTTGGTCGGGCTGATATCAATGATGCCGGTGATCGGGTCTTGAGTGAGCGCGTCACGTGGACAGACGATCACGCAAGGCGCGTTTTCGCAGGTGCGGCAGGAAATCGCAGTGATGAGCACCTCATCGACCCTAACGGTACGGATGCGACTGCGATAGCTGTTATATTCTCCGGTTTTTGTGAAAGAGCACATGTATTCACAGAGTTGACAGCCCACGCACAGGTTGGGGTCACATTCGATATAAGCATATTTTGAAGCACTGGTAGTTGCCATATTCTCCTCGTTAGACTCCAATTTCTTCAGCGACATCGGGCATGCCCAAATCGATCAGGAGTTCTTTTGGTATCAACCCTTCTTCAGTCCAGCCTTTGGCTTTGTAATAGAGCAGTTTCATATAATCAAGTTCTTCGTCAGTAACGAACACACCTGCGCCGGGTCCCTTGGTCATAGCTTCGTGCTTCCAGCGCCAGGGCAGTTCATCATCTTCGTGGTGCCAGCCCTCGCGGATGTTGAAAGCTTTTTTGATGTTCGTGGCACGGACGCCGATCAGATCAACTTCATCGTAATCAAAATCCCAGCCGGTGGTGGCGTTGATCAAATTCGCGATCGCGGGCCAGGCGCCAGCGCGGTCTGCTTTTCCGGTGAAACTGCGTCGGATGAACTTACACAGTGGCAAGGTGTCGTAAACGGCTGCGTAAACTTCAGAATCTACCGCAACCTGACCGCGGGTTTCATCGACTGTCAGACGGTTGGTCTCGCCTTTGAGGTCAGGATCATAAGCGGCAGAGCGGTTGTGACAGCCACCGCGGGTGCCGGTGGCGAGCCCAACGGCGAAAGTCTTCAGCGAGCGACCGTCGTATCCGGCTGGTTCGAGCCCCTTTACGTGCATTGCCCACTTGTAGCTTTCTGTGCCGCGATCTTTGTCGATGGTTTCGCTGGCGATTCGCACACCTTCAGCCATCAGGTCACCGATACCTTCACGGTCGCGGATCATTTCAGCCAGTTTTACGGCTGAATCTCCGTCACCGAATCTGAGTGAGAAACCTTCGGGATGAGACTCGCAGGCAAAATCTTTATCGGTCAAAACACCTTTTTCGTAGCTTTCCATTGCGTAGCTAATGGTGACACCCATGCTTACGGTATCCATGCCATCCTGGTCGGCAATTGTGATCAGTTTGATGGCACAGCGCATATCGTTGACACCCAGGTTCGAGCTGTTGGCAAACAGGCTTTCGTATTCGATGCCGGTCATCGAGCCGGCAAACGGTCCGGTTTTAACGATGGACATCTGTTCGCAGGCGATCGGGCATTGTGCGCAGGCAATCACCTTGACCTTGTGATGTTTGTCGAGGTATTCACCGCTGACCATTTCAGCATCCTCATACACACCTTCCTGGAAGTTGCGGGTTGGCAAGACGCCAGATTTATTCTGCGCGAGCAAACCTGTTGCGGTTCCATAGACCCGGTACTTTTCGGTGTCCTTGCCCTGGGCAGACTTCGAGATGTTAAAAGCAAGCTGGTTCAAAGCGTGCGGGTCAAAAACCTTGACGCCCATGGTGCCGCGCACAGAGACAGCCTTCAGCTTCTTGTGCCCCCAAAGCATACCGTGACCGGTACGGCCAAGTTGGCGCCCGTCGTTGGTCACATTGGCATAACGAACCATATTTTCGCCTGCCGGACCGATCGTGCAGGAACGGATTTGGTCATCACCCAGATGTTCACGGATGGCTTCTTCGGTATCAAAGGTGCCCTTGCCGAGCAGGTAAGTGGCATCATTGAACTGCACCCGGTCGTCGTCGATGAACAACTGTGTCCATTTGTCGCAGCTGTTATGCAGTACGACACCATCCCAGCCGGCTCGCTTGAGCGCAACTGAAAACCAGCTGCCTGAGAGGCTGTCACCAATCACGCCTGTGAGAGGTGATTTGGATGCCAGCCCGAACTTGCCGCCTACGGGCACGGGGGTGCCAGTGAAAATTCCGTTGGCAAAGCAGATTGGGTTGCCGTCGTCGAGCGGGTCACAACCGGGAATGATGTTTTCCCACAGCAAGCGTGATGCCATCGAAACGCCGCCGATGTAGATTTTGTACCACTCTTCAGGTTTGTTCTCGATCCAGTTCTTCTTGGTTTTAAGATCGATGTGCAGAATTTTTCCACTGTATCCGTACATTGTTAATGACTCCTGTCTGGACATGGGTATTGGCGAGCGGGTTTTGTCATCAAAGAATGAAAGCCACTTCGCGATTTGAAAGCGAGATTAAGCACAGAAAACATTTCCTTGAAAAGTATAACTCAACTATAAAAACCCGGTGATATATCAGCCCGATTTTTGTGAGAATACGTAAAGATAACGGTGTGGAATGATGATTTCTCGTACTCAATAATTGAGGAAAAAAAGATTGTCGGTCAGGTTCCGCTTCAGAACCTGACCTGCAAAGAATAGAGTCCTTGTGATTACCTTGACATGCTCAGTTTGATCATTTCGCCTTTTTGGTCAAAGGTCATGCGGGCAAAGTGGTTGTGGCTCTTCGACTTGTACTTATACTGCTTCTTTAATGTGACAACATAGCGCTGGCTGGCTTTCAGTAAATCATATTGGCTGCGTTGGTCCTCCACCTCTTCCTGGTTTAGAGTGAAATTCGACAGCTGCGGGTTGATTGCCACGGTGGCGTCATCCAAACCGGGAAGGTAATTTTTGATCACCGATTTGATCTGCCCCAAAATCTCTGTGGGCATTTCATCAGCAGCCACCACCAGTTCATCAGGCGAATCACTGATGGTCTTGAGCTCCGGAGTAGCGGTCGGACGGATGGCAGGTTTGGTGACTTCTTTAATGGCTTTGGCAGTCGCCAGGGGGTCACCGTAGAGCACAAATGAAAGAATTGTCTTCTGGTCTTCACCATCCAGGTACCCCTGACTGGCGGTCATTTTCTTCGCCAACGCCAATTTTGCCTGCATGAGCGCATAACCAGCGCTCAGACCATCAACAACGTGCTTCCAAAAATGCCAGGCGAGCAAATCGGCAGCGATCAGTGGTTTGCTTACGGAGCCATAGGCAGTGCAAGTCGAACCAACAAATGCCCTGGTTCCGCTGGAGAGGAAATTGAGTGCGATCGATTCACTGACTTTTTTGTTCAGGATGTTTGCGCCAAAACACGCTTCGCTCAAAACCAACGCCGGTGCCGAACTGCTGGGCGTGAAATTGCCAGGCAGGACTGCGATAGGGTATTCAGGACCTTCCTGACGTTTGGTGAGATCCTTTTGTCCATACCATTCCTCCGAATCTTGCAAGCCATGCAGGTTGAAATAGGCATACTTTGGGTTGCTCGGCTGTCCGGCAAGCAGGTTGCTGTTGGTGGTTGGCGGCGAACTCTTCAACCGCTCTGCCCGGTCAATAACCGAGAATACCATCGCGGACGGAGATTTCCAGACCTCAGCGGTGACACCCAGGTTGTTTGGGCGCTGCACCTGGGCGAGCGACTGAAACAGCGATCGACTGAGCGCATCGAGCAAGCGCGCTAAGGGGTTGCTTTCGAGGCTCTTTTTGGTTTTAACCTTGACATCATACTCATTGTTCAGGAAGCGCAATTGCTCCAGCAGATAACCGGCATCGTTTCCTCTTTCGTCCGGCAAGCGACCGACGGGCCACTGCTGGATGAAGTAGTTCTCATCAATTGTGGAATAAGGGTTGTCAGAGGGTACATTAACATCGCTGTCATCTGTGGGGTTCGGAAGCAAGTGGAAAGGTACGATCTCATCGCCGCCTACGATCAGTAGCGCACCGATCATCTCTCCACGCGAAGCTAAAACATGATCGAGATCGGTTAGTGCTATTTTCAATTTCAAGGCATCTGGATTGGTGATCGGGCTCAGCCCAAAATCCTGGACGCTCTGTGGGTCATCGGGAACAAAGATGCAACTGTTCCAGCCAGCCAGGCTGACGATCTTGAGCGACAGACTGCGCATGGTTTCGATAACTACTGCAGCGGTGTTTTCGCCATATTTTTGCACAAGACTCTGTCGGGAAGTCATGATGACATAACTGGGGAAACGCCCATCGGTTTTCATCAATTCAGGGTTTTTGATCTTGCTGGCGATGGTGGCAAAATCTGATTCGATTTCTTCGATCGCTTTAAGTGCTTCGATCGTTTTCGGGTCGTGGGCAGACTTGGCATCGGTTGAATCGGCAGGTTCAGCGACCGCTTCAGGACTGTTTTGGTAGTGCTCGGGTGGCACAGTGGCGATGTCTTTGACGAAGAATGAACTGGTCGGCACTTCAGAATAGTCCGCCTGAATTTCCTGATCGTCATCGTCCTCAAACATAAACGCGGACACCTGGTTTGCCAGAGTGGGCTGCTCGTCCAACAGTTCGCTGGCTAATTTACTTCCAGTAGGCAGCTCTTGCTCTCCGGTGCTGACAAAATCGGATTTGGAGAGCACATTCCAACCCAACTCTGCGGCGATAGTGGCGGGAATGGGCAGGTCCAGGAAAACTTTGAGATCTTCGGGCCAAAGCGGTTTGAAGCTGTGGTTCGCGCCAAGCAGCCGGGTAACAACCTGACCGCTGGCATCATGAGCGGCGCTCCAGTGTAATCGTTCAACCCCCTGGGTATCGTCTCCAGTCTGCAGATCAGCAATGGCTGCCAAAATTTTGATTTGAACGCAGGTGTCCCAACGGGAAGAATAAATTTCGCTCAGTGTGTGAAGCAGGGTGAAGTTGCGGTTTTTATTGATAATGCGCATGTGGAAAATGGCTGGAAGGGCAACTATTGGGTTGTGTGCCAATGATTCCATTACCGCTTTTTCTGCAGCTGCCAGGTCGCCGCTCTCATATGCGTGGCGTGTTTCAATCAGTGCCGGTAACCAAGCCACATTGCCCGGGCTTGTGCCGCCGCGCTGCAGATAGACCCTGCTGGCAATAACATCAGGGTTGCTCTGACCGGTGAGTTTGTCTAATAAAAAGGCTGCCTCAGTAAATTCGGGATCATTTCGCAGGAGGTTTTCCAGGTTGGTGACCGCCATTTCTACATCGCCGATTTCAGCGAGGGTCTGGGCATACATGAAATTTACCAACAGATCACCCGGGTAGCTTGCCAGCCAGATTAAGGCTGCCTGCCTGGCAAACTGGAGTTCACGGCTGGCGATGGCGGTTTGTAATAAAACCAGGAACTTGCCCCTTCGGACAATCAGGATTTCTTCACTTTTTTGGGCGGAATAAGGTTTCATTTTCGTTTTGGAGCCTCCTGTAGGTTGTTAACCAGGTTCAAAGCAACCATTGAAGCGAGCTGCCGTCGGATGCTTTGGTCTGAAGGGGAGAGTTGTGCTGCCTGGCGCAGCATCGTTTCGGAATTTCGGTAATCACGGCTTTCTTTGTATGCCGCAGCAGCTTGCAGGTATGGTCTCGGATCTTTCCCGACCATATCTATCGCTTGAAGATATGTATCGATGGCATCATTGACCTCGCGGCGGTCTTGATAAGTCTGACCTAATTCGAGATATGCCTCGATCAGACTGGGGTCCAGGCTGATGGCAGTACTGAGACGGTCAACTGCTTGATCGAGGTTACCTTTCAGGCGGTCAACTTTTCCAAGCGAGATCAAGGTCGCAGGCTTGTCTGGGTTGATAGAGAGACTGTTTAACAGGTTCTTTTCCGCTTTTTCGAGTTGACCGGCATCGATCAAATAATCTGCCAACTGGTTGAGCACCTGTGGGTTATCAGGGTTGTTAGCCGCAAGGCTTTGAAGCGCTTTCAGAGCGCCGTGAGGGTTGGTTTGACGATCCAGATCAATTGAGAGCAAATCGAAGGGAAGCTCATCCGCAACCACACTCTTCGCCGCAGTAATGGTGTGTCGGGCAAGTGCCGGATTATCCGCATCGATTTCTGCCCTTGCTTTGAGGAGCAATGCTTTCGGGTGATCAGGGTTTTTGTTGAGCGCGAGGCTGATTCCGCGCATAGCGAGTTCGAATTCTCTCCGCGCCATGTGTGATTCCGCGATTGAAAGATAATATTCAGGGTTCTCCGGTTTAAGTTGGGCAGCTTTTTGCCAGCACTGGATGGCGATTTGGTGCTCACCCAGGCGCTGATTGATCTTTGCGAGCGAGTCGAGAGTTTCTGGATTCTCAGGAGAAAGGTCTGACGCTTTGCCGAAATAATCTTTGGCAGCGTGATAATCTTTTTCGAGCAGCTTAATATCACCAAGCAGTTGCCAGTTGTGCGCTGTTTTCGGTGAAATTCGCAGCGCCTCCTCCAGGTGGCTGGCAGCCTGGGGATAGAGACCGGCATTCTGGAACATTCTACCTGCGAAGGCATGCCATTCGGGCTCGTCTGGCCAGGCTTCAAGCGCCGCTTCCATTTTTTTTGCGGCTTGCTGCGGCAGGTCCTGGTTGGCAAAAGCATCGATTGCATTCAAAATCGGGTCGGTTGCCGATTTTTCGAGCAGATGCCGGGCGACAGAAGAGCTGTATTCCGGATCTGTGTGAAGGTTGATTATTGCGCTCTGGGTCAACACCTCCGGGTCGTCTGCGAAAGCATTCATGATCGCGGAAATGCGATCCGGGTTGACTAAAACCGAGAGCACCTGGGCAGCCTGGCGACCGCTGTTAACCAGTTGGCTCATGCGATTATCGTCGTCCCAATGTCCGTGGAACACTGCCTGACCGATCTTCAGGTCAGCCAATAGTTGCGCGGGCTTCAGGAAGCGACCTGCCACCGCAATTTGCTCTTCCATCGATTCTGACTGATTCTCAGAATTGAAGAGTTGAGGCAAATGCTTTGTAATATTGAGGAGCATGGCGTTATTGTGCTGGCGGTAGTTGTCCGTCAGATACTTTGCCAATAATTGGTTGACCACCGGATTGATGCGAACCACGGAAAGCGCGCTGGAGAAGCATTGATTGGCAATTTGCCACCGATTGGTTTCCCAAGCTGCGACCCCACAAGCCAGGCAGCTCCAAACCCACTCGAAATGCCTGTTGATATCAAAGCTGGTTTCATTGTGGCTGATCGCCTCCTCCTCGATGGCTTGCATTGACTGCTCGAGCAAACGATTGGCTTCATTCAGCTCAGCGGCTTGCTGGGCGAGGGCAGCCTGCACCGCGTAAGTGAAGGCATCTTCTGGTTGGTCTTCAATCAAGTGCTGTCTGAGCATGGCGACTTTGGGATAGTCTTGTTGGATCAGGGCGTCCAGTGTGAGCAGACGTACCACGGGGACAGTTTGAGCATGACTATGCGGTTGCGAGGTCAGGTAATCGAGGATTCCTTCCAGTTTCTTTTCATTGCGCGTAGCCAAAGCAAGAGCAGCTTGTTCTTGCTGTAACTCTTGATTTGAAGGGTCAAGTTTTTGCGCAAGATCGGCGTGTTTTTGGGCAGCGTTGAGATCACCGGTGGTTCTTTCCAACTGGATGGCACGCAGATAAAGGCCTGTTGCGCTGTAGGCATGGAAACCGGCATGGTTTTTCATCTGCGTCTGGGTTGACAGACACTCGGTTTCGGAACCAAACTCCAACTCCTGGACCATGCTGCTTATTTGCTCAAGTGCTGGCAGGAACTGCATATTGGCTGTAAGCACATCACTGAGCAACACCGGGTAGCATGGGTGGCTGCCAAGTGAACTTTCCAGTTCGTAAGTCAATCTGAGGGCAGCAGCGTGATCTCCAAGCCGCAGGATTGAATAGACCAGGTCGAGCGCCTCCTGAAAATCAGGTGAAGGGTTCCCGGAGATTGCCCGCTGGATGATTGCTGCCGCTTCTTCGGTAAGTTTGAGATGAAGGTAGAGGTTGGCGATGTCAACATACTCTTCGGTTGAAATTTCTTCGATTTCCAACATTCGGTTGAGCGTGTTTTTGGTTTCTGTCATGTCACCCACCAAGGCATGGGTGCGGGCTAAAGTCAGGTAGAGTGTTTTTTCTTCAGGGCGCAGGTGGATGGCGTCTCTGATCACCTGGATGGCTTCCTTTTCGTTGTGATTTTCACTCATAAAATCGCTGAACCAAAGCACATTTTCAAGGTCAGCCGGAGCAATTTGAAGGGCAGCCCTGGCAGTGCTGAAGGCATCTTCTTCACTTCCAGAGACCAGGTAAGCCTTCGCCAACATCTGGCGGGTCTCGAGGTCATCGGGTTTCACGAGTAAAGCCTCTTGCAAAGATGCCAGGCTGACATCGTCAAACCCTAATTTAAGCGCTGTTTTGCCGAGCTGTAGCTGCAAGTGATGATAGGCTCTCGGTGATTTTGCCTGTGGGCTGTCGAGTAGTTGTAGATAACTCTCGTAAGCAGCATTATCATTGCCGATGGCAGCGTTCAGATCGGTCGCGAGCAGCGCGAGATCAAAGTCCTGCCTTAGTTTGTCATGGTTGGCAAGCAGCGCATCAAGAAGTGTCTCCAATTCCTTCTGGTTAACGTCCGGGCGCTGTTTGTTCAATTCGAGCAAACAGGCGGCGTAAGCGAGCAGCGTGTCTTCGCGGTGGAGTGAATTCCAGGCGAACTGAAGCAGCGGTCGTGCGATGACCGGTTCGTCCAGCCTCAGGTTGGTTTGCCCCAAAACCAGGGCAAGTTCGGGGTCACTGGCGTAATCGTCTTCGAGGTCTGCCAGAATCGTCCAGGCATCATCAACGTAGCCTTGTTTCAACAGTGCCCCAGCCAATGCCTTACGGACTTCAAGATTTTGCGGCTCAAGTGCCTGGGCTTGCTTGAGGGCAGCGATGGCATCGGTGGTTTGCTCATTCTGCAGGTAAAGCGTTCCGAGGGCGCGCAGTATTTGCGGGTCACCCGGAAGCGCAGCCCTGGCTTTTCGCAGTGCCTGGGTGGCTTTCTCGGTTTCACCGAGTTCAGTCCAGATCTTCGCCAAAGATAACCAGCTGGCTGGTTTTTCTGGTGCCACTTCAGAGGCACGTTCCAGCATTTCGACGGCACGTTTTTTTTGGTCTGATGTAATCAACGCTTTGCACAGGATCACCAACGCTTCGCCATCCAACTGGTCGCGCGACAAAAAGTTTTCGGCTAAAGGGATGGCAAGCTCAGGTCTGCTGGCTTTGATGGCAATCTCTGAGTAGGTCAGCAGGTCTTCCCGGTTGGGTTCTTGTGAGCTGTCAATAAGCTGCTCGTAGATTTCAAGCGCCTTGAGTTCTTGTTTGGTTTGCAGGTAGAGCCGAGCCAAATCCTTTTTATTGCCCTTGTTTTCGGGCTCGAATAAAGACAGAAGCGAAATGGATTCGATGGCATCTTCAAGATTTGCGAGACGCTGGTTGACCAGGGCAGCCAGCCGGATAGCGGTGAGATCATTCGGGTCTTCCTGCAGTGCTTTGCGCACGAACTCCGCGGCAGTCTTGTAATGTTTTTGTTCAAAAGCATACTCCGCAGCTTTTAAATTGTCTTTTTTGAAACCAAACCGCGAACTTTTTGTGCTCAGCGTTTTTCGCTGAAAAGCGTTATCCAATGCAGCATGGATTTCCCCGGATTTTTCGCGCAATTGCGGGTAGCGCAAAGCGAAAACCGCATTGGTGCTTTCATCTTCAACCTGGTCAAGCAGATCAACAGCAAATTCAACCTCATCTTGCTGGATGAGGAATTCAGCGTATTGATTGCGGTAATCGTTGTTCTCAGGTGCAAGCCGCATGACTTCTTCCCAGGTTTTGCGGGACTCTTCCGGGTCTGCGCGCTCCAGCTCCAGCGCGATTTTTTGCAAAATGGCAGCCTGGTTGCGGTTGATCGCCTTGAAGGCACCGTCCAGCGCTTCGCGAGCTTTTTGATTTTGCCCGGCAAATTGGTGCAAAGCCGCCAGGTCGCGGAAGGATTCAACGTCATCTTCGTTTAGGGAGCTTTCTTTTTGGACCAGAAGGCTGCTAGCCAACAATTTGATAAAAGAATCCGAGACCTCTCCCTGTAGGCGAGTGAGCAACTGTACCTGAAAATGCAAGGTAGCCCGATTAAGGATTCTGACCAGGAGATCAAACTGTTCGTTTTCGGTTATGGGCAGGCTCTTAAGTGAGCTGATCAGGGTCTTTGCCATTTCGGAACCCTGTAAATCATTGACGCCACTTACCAGTTCCTCCAAGGCTGCTTCAAAATCCGGAACCACCTTTACCAGAATTGGCAGGCTGGATTGCCAGGCAGTTAACCTGGCTTTGCCTGCGATCATGAAAGGCACTAACCCTTTCCAGTCGGCATGACTGGCTCGAAATCCACGCAGGCTGATCGCCATCAAGGCGGCATCTTTGAGGGACGCTGGATCCAATCCGGTCGATCGTATGGTTTCCAGTGTCTTATCGGCATTGCTCTGTAATTCTTGGGGCAGTGGGGTCAGCAAATTTGAAAGGTCTTTATCAACCAGGCTTTCGTCGAGCAGAAACAGCGAGATTATGGCAGGGTGCCACCGCTCGGCATGGTTGCCAGCAAATTCAAGCCAACGGGCGGGAAGCGCGTTTTGCTCCAGCTCACGCCAAAGAAGTGGATTATTACGAAAAGCCGCGATCATTTTTTGAACGGTCGTGGAATTAAAGCGTGATGCGAGCTCTTTTAGCAGCCAATCGATAGCCATCTTATCTCCTCTCTAGTCAACTTATGGCATAGGTCCGGTCAGGGGTTTGAGAAAATAATAAGCGCCAGCAAACAGCACCAGGCTGAGGAACACGAGGAAAACACCAATACCGGTGTTCGATTTCGCCAGGTCGTTCAATGAGCCAATCAGCAGAGACGCGTTGCCCACCAACCCCGAAACGCCGTCGGTAATCCCTTTTTCTGCCAGCTTGGTAGTGGCATCGGCAATGGTTTGAATGTTGCGGCTCATGGCTTGTTTTGCGAGGATGAATACGCTCAAGACCAGGCAAATGATGCCCATAGCGAACAATACAACTGATATGCTCAGTATGATTTGATTTCCACTTTCAATCATAAAAAACCTCCAACAGACTTCTGTTG
>Ga0123327_1001828_pt1 | contig 17352 bp, 10 predicted proteins | sample BioC13SIPDNA_4_FD_89701 | JGI IMG/M metagenome (GOLD analysis project Ga0123327, IMG submission 89701) | Anaerobic biogas reactor microbial communites from Washington, USA - Biogas_R1_B C13 SIP DNA | ecosystem: Engineered > Bioreactor > Anaerobic > Unclassified | place: Washington, USA...
CAGGACGCCGCGAGAAAAGCGGCCGATGATCTGCTGGAAGTTGTCGAAGACTTCCCGTTCGCGTCCTCATATCACCGCGGCGGCTGGTTATCGGCGGTTCTCACACCGCTTGCCCGGTTCGCCTTCCACGGGCCGACGACTCTTCACCTGATCGACAGCAACACCAGGGGCACGGGCAAGGGATTGTTGGCCGATACCGTCGGGCTGATCGTCCAGGGCAGGACCACACCGAGAATGACGGCACCGGGCACCGACGACGAATTCCGCAAGCGGATCACCGCCATCGCTCTTGCCGCCGAGACGCTTATCCTGATCGACAACATCGAGGGGGCTCTGGGCTGCCCTGCCTTGGACGCCGCACTGACTTCCACCTCTTGGAGCGATCGACTTTTGGGCCGGTCTGAGATGGTCACCAACATCCCGCTTTCCGTGGTGTGGATGGCGACCGGCAACAACGTTCAGCTTCAGGCCGACACCGCCCGCCGAACGCTTCACATTCGCCTGGAGTCGCCCGAGGAACGGCCGGAGGAACGCCAAGACTTCCATCATGCGAAGCTGCTGGAGTGGGTTCAGCGAGAACGCCCCCGCCTCGTGGCAGCCGCCCTGACTATCCTCAGCGGCTATTGTGCCGCTGGTCGCCCCAACATGGGCTTGAAGCCCTGGGGGTCGTTCGACGCATGGAGCGATCTTGTCCGGTCCGCGATCACCTGGGCGGGTGTCGATGATCCGGGCGAGACACGGACCGAATTGAACGCGACCGCCGACAGCGAAGGAAATGCACTTCGGCGGCTGATCGAAGGATGGGCCGCACTCGATGAGGACGGGCACGGGCTCACTGTGGCATCGGTTATCGACGCGATCGACTGGCACCTGAAGCAGAACACCACAATGCCACAGGACTACCAGACGGTTCGCGATGCGATCATCGAGCTAGTCCCTGCGAAGGGGAATCAATTACCCGCAGCGAGGTCCGTCGGAATGAAGTTCACCAAGTTTCGGCGGCGAGTCGTCAACGGGCAGTATCTCGACGTCCGCGACGGACGAGAAGGCAACTACTGGTTTGTTAGGAAGGTTAAGGAAAATGGGTAAGCACTTTTGCCAGATTCATGCGGGACTAGCGGGACTTGTGACACTATTCCCGGTACTTCGCGTGCGAGAAAAAAATTCCACGTTTTTTTACGTGATACGGAAGGGCTGCGAAAAGTCCCGCAAGTCCCGCTAGTGTCACACGAAAGGCACCCCTCATGAGACGTATGCGGGTGAATAACCAGTCCTGCAAACCTTTGCTTCGTGGCACCCTCGTGTCCGTCACCCTGAAGTGGTTTCCTTCGCCGGACGGCGAGCACGAGCACAAGGAAGCTACTATCGCCGTGTGGTGCCCGTACTGCAAGCGGTTCCACACCCATGGCTGGGACCCCGCGAACGACGGCCGGTATGCCGAGCATAGGACGGCTCATTGTTTCGATGACGCCAGCCAGTTCCACCAGGGCGGCTACTACATCTCCACGTGGCGGAAGAGCGATCCCGAGTACGCTGGGCACGTCGTCAAACCGGGTGTGGCAATCGTGCGGAAGAAGGCAACGTCATGAGCACCCGCAGAGCCCCCATCGACTGGCAGCGAGGTCATAGGCTGGCCGACGATCCCACGTTCGACGTCGACACCGAGCGGCAGTTGACGTTGTTCGAGACGATCCCCGGCGTGACTCTTGTGAGTCTGGGTAAGACGGCAAGCGACACGAAACCCGATAAGACGGCGGACAGCAAAAACGGACAAGCGTATCCCTGTCGACTTCCCGCGACGGTCACCACCCATTGTGGTGACATCACTTTGACTACACCAAGCGGCGTGGCACCGAGTCTGACTGACGACAAACCTGGACGGCGAGCGTCGGCCCCCGTCGATTCGGGCCGTCGATTCCCGCACTCCCCGGGCACCGTCCCGGCGGCTTCCGACGCCGAAAACCTATCCGTAGTAGGTTATAGCTGATTCTGTAAGGGCCTGAAAATGAACGACTTAGAGCACGACGAAACGGACGCCGGGTGTCAGAATTCGGGTGTCAGTGATACGGACGCCCCAAGCACACCACCCAAGCGTGGAGCACAACCCGGCAACACAAATAAGGTCACAACCGGACACCGGGCAGGTTGTCCGGGGGTCGTTCTGACGACACTGGGCCGGCGATATGCAGCGGCCTATTTTGACCTTGGCAAGATGCGTCGGCAGATGAGGGCTCTTGCGGTTCAGCGGTTTGGTGCCTTAACGCTTAGTTGCGACCTACAGATTCAAACGATCTGCCGTCACGAGGCGAGTTGCCGGTTGGCCGAGCAAATGCTCCGCGAGAACCCCAAAATGCCCCCGACGGAGGTTGTCAGACTTCGCGATTCGATCAGCAAGTGGGCCTCGGTGCGTGATGCCGCTTTCGTCCGTTTGTTCGGGGACGTGACACAGGCCGTAGTCAGCGGCGACGATCCGTTCAGCGAACTCGACCAGGAAGCTTCGGCGGCCCTGAAATGGTACCCCGACCAGGCGGAGGGGGTCGACCAGGATGAACTTTGAACGAGAACACAACGACAGGATCCCCTCGACGGTCCTGCCGACAGCGGCGAGCGGTCACAGGCTCGCCGAAGAGCCCGATGGGTGCGGAGGCTTTCCTTGTTCGCTCCTTGGATTCACCTTCGTCCCATCGGGCAGGACCAACGGCGGTTGCCTTGGAGGTGACCGCAGAGCCCGGCGCGGGGAGTTTCATTGGCTTCGCCCTGCGTCGGGCAGGAAACACGATCGACCCCACCCCGGTTTCATCCAGGAGGCCGGGGGGGGTCGGGCGGGCATGGGCCCCCACAACCACGTCGCAAATTTAGACCCCCCGTCACCCACCGAAGCGACTTTCACCCAATAGGGTAAACCACCTTTCACAAGGAACTATGACATGAGTATCAGTCAGTATTTCGAGAACGAGAACCCGGCCGAGGGGACGCCGATTCCGACGTTCGCGGCCGGCATGGATCCGACTACCCCGCCGTCGACCCCGCAAGCCGGGTTGATGCAGGCGTTTCTCCAGCGGTTCAAGCTGATCGTCGACAATGTCGAGTTGGCCGAGGGGGAGAAGCTCGCCCAAATTGCGGCCCTAGTACGCGAATACCAGAAGCTTGTTGGCAAAATGCCGGAGTCCCCCGCCCCCGCGGAAACATCCGAGTCGCGACGTCGCAACCAGGAATTCCGCGAATCGACCCGTTCACTGCTTGGGCTGCCTACCGAGCGGGGACGCCGACTTGCGGCGAAGTACCTCGACCGTGGCCCTGTGAGCAATTGACACTACTCCCCTGTTTGAAAGGACTACGCGACATGACAACGGCAACCCTATCCCAAGCCCGCGAACTCAAACGTGACCGACTTCAGCAGTTGGTTCGCGACGTGGCTGAAGGCAACCCGTCACCCGATGAGGTTATCACCAGAGCCGAATCGGCGGGCGTGGAGATTGACGTGCTATCCAAGCTGGTCGAAAACTACCAGCGGCGACAACGAGCGATCGCCGACCAGGCCGAAATCGAGTGCCTCCGCGAAGAGCAGATGAAGCTGGAAGGCGAGCGGAAGCTGCTGTCCGACGCAATCAACGGACTCGTGGCCAAGCAGCGGGCCGCTCTTGAAGCGGCTCGCGAGCCCGTCCGCAAGCTGAATGAGCGGATTGAATCGTTGAATCAGAAGGCGAGCCGGCTTCGGCACGATTCGACAACGGCGCTTCGGGAAACCGAGTCGCCCGAACTCAACCAGAGGTTGGACGACTTGCACAAGCGGCTGCAACCTTTGCAGGAGCGGATCAAGCTGCACGAGTCGGAGGTTGACCGGCTCGATTCAGCAATCGTCAAAACCAAGGCCGAATTGTCCGCGGCTTCGGAAATCGAATTCCAGACCGACAGGCAGCGGGAACTGTTGGCGGCGGCGGCGAAGCGACTGGAAAACATGCGTCAACAGCGGCGGAAGTACAGGCAGGCCCTTCACGACGATCGGGATAGCCTTGCCCCGTTCGAGGAAGAGCGGGAGCGGCTCATGTCGCTCAAGAACGATCCGATGGGATGCTTCGCACCCGCGGAGTAATCACCCGACAGCGGCAACGTCTCCGCGGGGGTTGTCGTTGTCGCTCCCGGTCCGGTTGCACAGGCCGCGGGCACCGGGCCGGGGTTTCGACCTGGCCGGCGGGGTTTGCGGAGTACATGTGCTTCGGCAACCGTCCCACCGTCGGCCGGGTTTTTTGTCTCTTCGGCAGAAAGTACAGCCCGACTGTACTTTTCCGATTCCTACGGCTTCCGTGGCTGCGAGATCGGCAGGCGACACGATAGACGAGCCGTCCAACAGCGGGAAGCGATTCTGGGGGCATCTACGGCGATTCTGGACGGATGCTACCCGATAGCAGGATTCCGAGTGGCATGTTTCCGCCGTCGACACGTCCAGACGTCCTGGCGGTGTATGCTTTCATGACGACGCTGGGCAATCATCTTCCTTTTGTCCGGTCGCCCATACCAGACGAGACGGCCGTGTCGGATCCCCTCCCGCACGGCCGTCTTGGATTCTTGAGGCACTTCCGCCCCGTCGGCGACTGCGGTTGTCGGCGGGGCTTTTTCGTTTCTGGCCGGGTGTCATGACACCCGCGGACAGGGAAAAACGGGGTAAAACAGGGTAATCACCTTGGGTGCCGAAAACGCGAGATATGCTTGTTTTCCCGAGGAAAATGCACTTCTAGCCGTTGGGTATCACCGCTAGAATGAAGGGTTTCCTCCGCTTGCCCAAATCAACCCCGCCGCGGAACATGGCTGCTTCCGATATCGTCGTTAAAGGTGCTCGTGAGCACAACTTACGTGACGTCCAGCTCGACCTGCCCAGAAACCAGTTGATCTGTTTCACGGGCGTCAGCGGGTCGGGCAAAAGCTCCCTCGCTTTCGACACCCTCTATGCCGAAGGGCAACGCCGCTACGTCGAAAGCCTTTCGAGCTTTGCCCGGCAATTCCTCGGACAAATGCCCAAGCCCGACGTCGACCTGATCTCCGGCCTCAGTCCGTCAATTTCGATCTCTCAAAAAACGGCCGGCCAGAGCCCCCGATCCACCGTCGGCACGATCACCGAGATCTACGACTACCTGCGAGTCCTCTTCGCTCGCGTCGGCAAAGGCCACTGCCCGACCTGCGGCCGTCCCATCACCGCTCAAACTCGGCAACAGATTCTTGCCCAAATCGAAACCCTGCCGTCCGGCGCCAAGATCCTCGTGCTCGCTCCGCTGATCCGCGGCCAGAAGGGCGAACACCGCGACCTCTTCGAGGATCTCCTGAAACAGGGATTCGTACGTGCTCGAGTCGATGGTGCGGTCGTCCGCCTCACCGACGATCTGCACCTCGACCGCCAGATGCGCCACATGATCGAGGTGGTCGTCGACCGCATCGCCCTCAGCCCCAACACCAGGTCGCGTCTGGCCGAAGCTGTCGAACTGGCGCTCAAGATCGGCGGCGGAAACATGATCGTTGCCGCGGAAGACGGCGACCGCGCCGACATTCCCCTCTCGGCCCACTACGCCTGCAACCACTGCCAGATCAGTTTCGACCCCCCCAGCCCCCAGCTCTTCAGCTTCAACAGCCCCCAGGGCATGTGCCGCGAGTGCAGCGGGCTCGGCGACATCTACACCTTCGACCCGGCCAGGCTCATCCCCGACCCCGGCAAGTCCTTTCAACAAGGATCCGTCGAACTCGTCGGAGACTGGAAACAGATGGGACGCTGGCGCCGGCACATCTACCGCGGCGTCGCCGATACCCTCGAACGGATGGACCAGATCGAGCCCGGCACCATCCTCGAAACCGCCTGGGAGGAAGTCGACCCCAAGTACCAGCAGGCCCTCCTCTGGGGAACCGGCGACCTCCACATCACCTACACCTGGCGCGGCGGAACCCACGGACACAAGTGGGGCGGCAAGTTCGAAGGCATCATCCCCCGGCTCCTCTCCAAGTACAAATCGTCCAACAACCGCATGCAGCGGCGCGCCTACGAAAAGTACATGGACGTCGTCCCCTGCAGCCACTGCCAGGGGACCAGGCTCAACCCCCAGGCCCGCTCGGTCACCCTGACGTCCGCCGCACCCCAGTTTGGTGAGAACGGACAACTCACCCTCCCTCAGGTGTGTTCGCTCCCAATCTCCGAGACCGAACAGTTCTTCGCCCAGATCCAACTCGACGACACGTCGCAGCGGGTCGCCGAAGAAGCCCTCAAAGAAATTCGCGGCAGGCTCCATTTCCTCAGCGATGTGGGACTCGACTACCTCACCCTCGACCGCACCGCACCCACCCTCTCCGGCGGCGAAATGCAGCGCATCCGCCTGGCCGGGCAGATCGGCTGCGGGCTGGTCGGCGTCCTCTACATCCTCGACGAACCATCGATCGGCCTCCATGCACGAGATAACGACCGCCTGCTGGAGACACTGGCCCGCCTCCGCGACCAGGGCAATACGGTCGTCGTCGTCGAACACGACGAAGACACCATTCGCGCCGCCGACCACGTCGTCGATTTTGGCCCCGGCCCCGGCGTTCGCGGCGGACAGGTCGTCGCCGCCGGCCCCGTCGCCCACGTCCTCGAGCAATCCGGCAGCATCACCGGCCAGTTCCTCTCCGGCCGCCGCAAGATCGACATCCCCAAGCGGCGTCGTCCCCCCAACGGCAAGTGGCTGACCGTCCGCGGTGCTACCCATAACAACCTGAAGAACGTCGACATCGAGATCCCCCTCGGCACCTTCGTCTGCGTCACCGGTGTTTCCGGCTCCGGCAAAAGCTCCCTGGTCAACGACATCCTCATCGAAGCCCTCCGCCGCGATCTGAACGCCGGCAACGGCGTCCCAGGAGCCCACCGTGCCGTCGAGGGACTCCAGCACCTCGACAAGATGATCGCCATCGATCAGTCGCCGATCGGACGCACCCCGCGCTCCAATCCCGCCACCTACATCAAGGTCTTCGACGAAATCCGCCACCTCTACACCCAACTCCCCGACGCCAAAGCTCGCGGCTACAAACCGGGCCGGTTCAGCTTCAACGTCTCCGGCGGACGCTGCGAAGCCTGCGAGGGAAACGGATCGAACAAGCTCGAAATGGACTTCCTTGCCGATATCTGGGTCACCTGCCCGATCTGCGAGGGCCATCGCTTCAATCGCGAAACCCTCCAGGTCCGCTTCAAGGGCAAGTCGATCTCCCAGATCCTCGACATGGACATCCAGGAAGCCCTGGCCCACTTCGAGAACGTCCCCAAGATCCGCCACAGGCTGCAAACCCTCCACGACGTCGGTCTCGACTACATGAAACTGGGCCAGCCCTCGCCCACCCTCTCCGGCGGCGAGGCCCAACGGGTCAAACTCGCCCGCGAACTCGTCAAGATCAGCACCGGGCGAACTCTCTACCTCCTCGACGAACCCACCACGGGACTCCACTTCGCCGACATCGAACTCCTGCTCAAGGTCCTCCACAACTTCGTCGAAGCCGGCAATACCGTGCTGGTCGTCGAACACAACCTCGAAGTCATCAAAACGGCCGACTGGATCATCGACCTCGGACCCGAAGGCGGCCACGCCGGTGGCGAAGTCGTTGCCGCGGGTACCCCCGAGCAAGTCGCCGAAGTCGCCAGGTCCTACACCGGGCAGGCTCTCCGCCCCCTGTTCAATCTGCCCACCAGTGGCCGCAAGAAGCCCGCAGCGGGCAGCAAATCCGCACGACGCGTCCCCTTGGCCACGTCGATCAAGGTCCGCGGCGCTGCCCAGCACAATCTCAAGAATGTCTCCGTCGAAATCCCCCGCGATCAGATGACCGTCTGCTGCGGCCCCAGCGGATCGGGCAAGACCTCGCTGGCCATGGATACCGTCTACGCCGAAGGCCAGCGCCGTTACGTCGAAAGCCTCAGTTCCTACGCCCGGCAGTTCGTCGGCCAGATGCAGAAGCCCAAGCTCGAGCACATCGAAGGCCTCTCGCCCGCCATTGCCATCGAACAGAAACACTCCGGCCAGTCCCCGCGCTCGACCGTCGGAACGGTCACCGAAATCTACGACTACCTGCGAATCCTCACCGCACGGCTCGGCAACCCCTATTGCCCCGAATGCGACAAGCCGATCGGCACCCAGTCCACCGACGAGATCATCGGCAAGGTGATGGCCCACACGCCGGGTACGAAGGCCTACCTCATGGCCCCCCTCGAAATCCAGGTCGGTGAGAAGTACGAGACGCTCTGGGAGGAGATGCGAGCCTCGGGCTACATCCGTGTCCGCATCGACGGCCAGACCTACTCCCTCGACGACGTGCCGGCCATCGATCGCCGCCGCCGCCACGACGTCGAAGTCGTGGTCGACCGCATCGTCGTCCGCCCCGATGCCCGCGGCCGCATCGCCGAGGGAATCGAAAATGCCCTCTCCCTCGGCAAAGGCGTCCTGCATCTGGCCTTGCCCGACGAAAACGTCCCGGAACCTCAGTGGCAGGTCGACATCCACAGTCAACACTTCGTCTGCGATGCCTGCGGTCGCTCCTTCGAGCCCCTTTCGCCCCACAATTTCTCGTTCAATAGCGCCCTCGGCTGGTGCCCCGCCTGCGAAGGCCTCGGCGTTCAAACCGGCGCCAATCCGGCTACCCTCCTGCGCAGCTCGAAGGCCACCCTGGCCGAAGGCGCCGTCGCCGTCTGGCCCTCGGTCGACGGCAAGATCTTCCCCCACATGCTCAAAGCCCTCGCCCACGCAACCGGCATCCCCGCCGACGTCCCCTTCGATCAGCTCGGGGCCAAACACCGGCGCCTGATCATGCACGGCACGGGCGATCGCTGGTTCGACGTCCACGTCTCCGCCACTGCCGCCGGCAACACTTTCGCTGAGACTGCCGCCGAAAAAGGCAAGAAAGCCCGCCCCGTCTTCCGCTTCCAGTACAAAGGCCTCTACCCCGCCTTGGACGAAGCCAGCCGCATCTCGCCCAACTTCCGCTCGCGGCTCGAACACCTCGTCGACGAAGTGGAGTGCTCCCTCTGCAACGGCAGCCGACTCCGCAGCGACGCCGCCGCGGTCCAACTACGCGGGCGGACCATCGACGAACTCTGCCGCATGCCGCTGAACCGGCTGCTGGCTTGGATCAAGGAGTGGACGCCCGACGAAACCGAACGCCAGGTCGCCGGCGAACTGGTTCGCGAGATCCACAACCGCGTCCAGTTCCTCGTCGACGTCGGACTCGAGTACCTCACGCTCAGCCGGCCCGCCCCCTCGCTCTCAGGCGGCGAGATGCAGCGGATTCGCCTGGCCGCCCAGGTCGGCAGCGGACTCTGCGGCGTCCTCTACGTCCTCGACGAACCGACCATCGGACTCCACCCCCGCGACAACAAACGGCTTCTGGCAGCCCTCAGGCGTCTCCGCGATCTCGGCAACACCCTGCTCGTCGTGGAACACGATCGCGAAGTCGTCCAGGGAGCCGACAAGCTGCTCGACTTCGGACCGGCCGCAGGCCGGCTCGGCGGCCAGATCGTCGCTCAGGGCACGCCGGCCGCCGTCGCCAAACGGCGCGGCTCCGTCACCGGCCCCTATCTCAGCGGCAAGAAGGCCATCCCCGTGCCCACCAACCGCCGCATGGACAGTGCGTTGGGAAACGGCAAGAAAGGCGTCCCGCCCATACCGCCCGGCGCCGGCTGGCTCGAAATCCGCGGCGCCCGCCACAACAACCTCCAGAACATCGACGCCCGCATCCCCCTCGGCACCTTCACCGTCGTCACCGGCCCCAGCGGAAGCGGCAAGAGTTCGCTCGTCAACGACGTTCTCTACGGAGCCCTGGCTCGCATGCTCCATCGGGCCAAGGTCTCGCCGGCCGCCCACGACGAAATCGTCGGGATCGAACAGATCAACAAGGTCATCCGCGTCGATCAGCAGCCGCTGGGGCAAACCCCCACCTCCAACCCGGCCACCTTCACCGGCGTCTTCGAACACATCCGTACGCTTTTCGCCCAGCTCCCCGAAGCCAAGTTGCGGGGTTACTCGCCGCGCCGCTTCAGCTTCAACGTGGCCGGCGGACGCTGCGAGAAATGCGAAGGCAACGGGCAACTGAAAATCGAAATGCACTTCCTGCCCGACGTCTGGGTCGAGTGCGACCAGTGCCGCGGCCAGCGCTACGAACCCGAGACCCTGGCCGTCCGCTTCCACGGCCAATCCATCGCCGATGTCCTCGACATGTCCTGCGGTCAGGCCCTCAAATTGTTCAAGAACATCCCCAAGATTCGCCGCATCCTCCAGACCCTGTGTGACGTCGGACTCGACTACATCACCCTCGGCCAATCCGCCCCGACCCTGTCCGGCGGCGAGGCCCAACGGGTCAAGCTGGCCGCCGAACTCTCCCGTCCCGACACCGGCCGCACCCTCTACCTCCTGGACGAACCCACCACCGGCCTCCACTTCGACGACCTGGCCAAACTGCTCGACGTCCTTAATCGCCTGGTCGACCTGGGCAACACGGTGGTCGTCATCGAACACAATCTCGACGTCGTCAAAACCGCCGACTGGGTCCTCGACATGGGCCCCGAAGCCGGAGACGAAGGCGGGCGGATCGTCGTCGCCGGAACGCCCGAAGACGTCGTTGCCCACGCCCGAACGGCAAAGCGACCGAGCCGGAAAAAGAACGCAAACGCCCTGCGGTCGCACACGGGCGAGGTCCTCCAGCCCGTACTTGCGGCCGGTCCCCACGAAAAACGCCCCCTCCACGACTTCGCCGCCGAAGAGGCCAAGAAGGACGGCGACCTCGAAATCACCGAAGTGGGCGGCGACGCACGCATGCCTTGGGAAATCGACGGCCCCCGCTGGCACACCCGCGATCGCGTCGGACGCAACGGCAACCCTTGCCGCTGGGACGGGCGCATCCTTACCGAAATCGTCCAACACATCCAGGACTCCGACTTCTTCAGCGACACCGACTGGAACAACCGCAGCGTCGTCGAAATCAGCGGGCAGAAGAAATCCGACGGCTGGTTCTTCCACGCCATCACCGGCGAAGAATGGCTCCTCAAGCTGAAATTCCGCACCACGAAGAATAGCTTCCGCCGCGACGAGATCGTCCAGCGTCTCGACCTCAAACCGCTCAACGACATGCCCGACCTGCCCCTCTACGGCACCGAACCTCGCACCAAATGCCGCAACCTCCGCGGCCCCTGGCAGGAAATCGAACTCCGCGTCCACAGCTACAGCGAAATCGATCGCCCCGAGTTCTGGAAATTCCTCGAACAGGCCATCGCAGGCTTCCGCCGCTTCGCCGAACACGTGGCGGCCAGCCCCGAAGACGTCATGCCCTGGAAGGTCCTCGGCCGCCGCTGGCACTTCACCCGCCGCGGCTTCAACCCCGGCCGCAAGGTCCGCTGGTCCGGCGCCGTCCTCGAACAACTCGTCGAACTGCTCGCCGAAACCGCTCCCAAGGCCCAGGCCCTCTGGAACAACAAGGTTCTCGTCCCCTTCTACGTCAAACCCCAGAAAGAACCCTGGGCCACCCTGCTCACAAAGAAGGCCGACGCCGTCCACCTCGTCCTCACCGGGCCCAAGGGCCGCTTCGCCCTCGGTCAGGTCCTCACCTTCGGCTCCGCCCCCGAACTCGACGCCGAAAAACCCAACTTCGACCAGATCCGCCTCAAGTTCCACACCACCCAACAACTCGAAGACGCCGCCCTCTGCGACTTCCTCAAACAACACTACGAAAGCGTCTCTCAAAATGGAGGAGAATAGGCCGACGCAGAATCCGAAGCACGAAACACGAAATCCAAAACAAATCCCAAGCACTAACCACAAATACCCCAAACGTTTGAAACATTCCGATTTTGTATTTCATATTTGTTTCGTATTTCGAGCTTCGTATTTCGTATTTCCCTTCTTTTTCCTGAACACTGAACCCCGACAACTCTGATGTCCTCTCCGCTCCTTCCCGCCCGCTTCCTCTTCCGCTTCTCCGTGCCCTGCCTCCACACGGACGCCCTGTGGTCCGACAACGGAGCCGAACTCGACGCCCACTATCGCCTCGTCGGCCTGAGCGAGCTGGAAGGCGGCCCTCCCTGGGCCGACGTCCGGGCGGCCTGGAACAACCAGGGACTGGCCTTCTCCATCCGCGTTCAGAACAAAAAAACGGCCCCCTGGTGCCGGGTCAATCGCATCGACGATAGCGACTCCGTCCACCTCTGGATCGACACCCGCGACGTCCACAACGTCCACCGCGCGTCCCGCTTCTGCCACCGTTTCGTCGCCCTCCCCTTCGGAAACGGCGCCCGGGCCGACAAGCCCTTTCTCCAGTGGATGCCCATCCACCGGGCACGTGACAACCCCAACACAATCGACGACGGCCTGCTGCAGGCCCACAGCCAGAAACACGTCGACGGCTACTCGCTCGACCTGCTCATCCCGGCCGCCGCCCTCACCGGCTTCGACCCCGACGAACACCCCCGCCTCGGCTTCCACTATGCCGTCCTCGATCGCGAGCTGGGCGAACAAACCCTGGCCGCCGGCTCCCCCATGCCCTACCGCGAAGATCCCAGCCTGTGGGCGACGCTCGAACTGGCAAGCGAGTGACCCCCAGGCCAGTCTGTTGAAAAAGGGGGCTGGCTCCGCAACATCTTGCAGCCCTGCGACACCCAACATACTACCGGTTGCGGTGCCTGTCCCCCTTTTTCAACTTGTGAGCGGAGGCCGAATTTCTGCCTCCTTCCGCGATTCATGACACCGATTCAGTCTGCCATCAGAGCATCAGAATAGGCCTTCCAGCGATTTTTGCCGAATTTCAGCCGTTTGATTGCCACTCTCCGCCGCGCTGTGCTATGATCTGGCGTTCGATTTCTCTTTTCTGTCTTCCAATCCGGGCGATTCCCATCGAAGCGGATCACCGACTTGGCGACTGCTGGTTGGGATCGCATGGATTCAATTCAACATCGGCACAGAGTACGGCCGTGCCTAATGGCCGTCTGGCTTCTCGGCTCCCTCATTACGCACCACACGGCGCAGGCGGAAACTCCAGATGAGGAAGTTTCCACGCCCAGCGTCATCCGTTCCCGCTCGTTTGTCGTCCACACGGACCTTCCGCCGGATCAGGCGACCCGTCTGCTGACTCGCCTTGAGAGCATGCTCGAAATGATATCCGCCTACTGGGGGCGGCCAATGCAGGGTATGATCGAGTGCTATGTGGTACGGGATATCGACAGGTTTCCTGTGACGGGAATGGACCCGATCGGCGTCATGGCGATTCGGACGGTGGGCGGAATGAACGTAATGCGTACTGTCACGGACGGACGGCGCTATTTGGCCAAGTCGATCGTGTATGCCAACGAACGGCCTGAGGTTGTCTTGCACGAGGTGGTCCACGCCTATTGTCATCACTCCTTCGGACGCCTTGGTCCAGTCTGGTACTCCGAGGGCATGGCCGAGATGGGCCATTACTGGGAAGACGGGAATACGACAGTCCGCGCCGATTTGCGAGCAATCAAGCACCTCCGCGAGAACTCACAGGTATTGTTGGCCGACGTAATATCGCCTCACCAGGTCAGCGGCGACTCCTGGCAGAACTACGCGTCACGATGGGGGCTGTGTCACTTCCTGAGTCATTCCCCCAACTACTCGCGCCAGTTCTCTCTATTCGGCCGCAGCCTGTTAATGGGCCGGGACGTTACTTTCGAGCAAACGTACGGAAGCGTGGCCGACCAGTTGTCTTTTGAGTATGAGTTCTTTCTGCGGCACATCGAGACGGGCTACAGCGTGGAGCGGACGGCCTGGAACTGGAACGGGAAATTCGCGACCGTGCGCTCGGGCCGCACGGTGAGCAGCACGATCTTGGCCGGGCGCGGATGGCAGCCAAGCGGATTGACCGTTCAATCGGGATTGCGGTACGGATATGTGTCGAGCGGTATGTGTTCGATCGGCCGAGGAGCCGCCAACGTCGACGCCGACGGGGACGATCGGGGCAGGGGGCGCTTGGTAGGCGCCTTGTTAAAGAACTACCAGCTTGGCGACGAATTCGATCTGGGCAAGTCGGGCGCATTCCGAGCGTCAAGCAGCGGCGACCTCTATCTTCGCTGCCGCAACGGCTGGAGCGAACTTGTCGCCGACAGCGGCCATCTATCGGTTGAACTCCAACTTCAACAACCAGGCCGGGGAGAGTAATCCATGAATAGAACGCCGCTGCCCCCGATCGGCTACGCCCTGCTCTGCACGGCGCTGTTTGCACTCGAGGCCGCCAGCGACGCCCAGCAACCAGACCCGTGGGCCGAGGCGCGTGCGCGGATGGTCAAATACGAAGTGGTCGCGGCGGGCGTGAAGGACGCGCGCGTGATCGACGCGATCCGTACGATCCCGCGCCACGAGTTCGTTCCCCGCGCGATGCAGTCCTACTCCTGCTTCGACATGGGACTGCCCATCGGCAAAGGCCAGACGATCTCGTCGCCCTTTATCGTGGCCTACATGACCGAGCAACTCGAACCGCAGCCGACGGACAAAGTCCTGGAAATCGGCACGGGCAGCGGATATCAGGCCGCCGTGCTCAGCGGCCTCGTGGCGGAAGTCTACTCGATCGAGATCGTCGAGTTCCTCGGCCGACGCGCGGCCAAGACGCTCGACCGGCTGGGATACGAGAATGTGAAGACGAAAATCGGTGACGGCTATCAAGGCTGGCCGGAACACGCTCCGTTCGACAAGATCATCGTGACCTGTTCGCCGGAAGACGTCCCCGAACCACTTGTGCAACAACTGAAGGAGGGTGGCCGGCTCGTCGTGCCGTTGGGGCAGCGCTACCAGCAAACCTTGTACCTGTTCCGGAAGGTCGACGGCAAACTCCAACCCGATCCCTTGCGTCCGACGTTCTTCGTGCCGATGATGGGACAAGCCGAAGAGGAGCGGGACGTGTTGCCGGACGCGGACCAGCCGGTATTGCTCAACGGCAACTTCGAACGCGCCGAACAAGGTTTGCCGTTCGGGTGGTATTATGTCCGCCAGGGCCAGGTCGGGCCTTCCGGCCGGGCCGAAGGCGGCAACTGCCTTACGTTGCGAAACAGCACACCGGGCCGGGCAGCTACGGCCCTTCAGGCAGTCGGGGTTGACGGCCGCGAGATAGAGGAGTTGGAGATCTCGGCCTGGGTACGAGCGTTGGACGCCAAATCCGGGCCGTATCAGGGCCAACGCCCGGCGCTCACCGTAGTTCTCTTCAACAGCGACCGAGAGGCGATCGACATCCAAGGGATTGGCCCGTGGCTGGGGACTTTCCCTTGGACTCAGCAGCGTCAGCGGATCAAAGTCCCGGCCGCCGCACGACTGGGCAGCGTGGATATCAGTTTGTGGGGTGGAACTGGAGAAATCTCGGTTACCGAGGTGGAACTGAAGGTGCTCCAAACTCGACGGCAAGTCGGTTCTCGTTCCGCTCGCTGACTCAACGCCTTCTCATTGGACAAAGACGTTCCGAGGCAGGAGTCACCATGGTCAGAAAGATTGCAAACAAGGTGCTCGCGTTGGCCGGCTACAAGTTGGTACGATGCCGCAAACCTTTTCGTTCCGTGTCCTCGTCTCTCGATCCGAAGCGGGAACGGTGCGGGTTGCCCAAATCGGCCCTGGAAACGATCCAGGCAGGTGCGATGCGGTATACGTACAAGGGCATTTCGTGCCTGAAGAATCCCTTCGATCTGGCGATCTACGCCCAACTCATCCATCAAACGAAACCTGGAACGATTGTCGAAATCGGTTCGGCCTCGGGCGGCAGCGCCCTTTGGCTCTCCGATCAGGTCAATTCGTTTTCCCTGGATACGCTGATCTACTCGGTGGACATCAACGTGGTGACGGCCGTGAGTGCGCCGAACCTAAAGTTCCTCGTGGGAGACATCCATCATCTCGACGACAGCGAACTTCCATCCCTCTTGGAGAATCTCAGGCGTCCGTTGATGGTGATCGAAGACGGCCCCCATTACTTCGACGGCTCCCTGGCTGCCCTGGAGTTTTTCGACAAATACCTTATGCCAGGTGAATATATCATCATTGAAGACGGCATCGTAATCTTCGCGACGATCGTGCCGTCGCTTGCGCAGTGCACCCTTCGACGAGAAGAAAAGCGGCGATGAATCGCCGCACTCCAAATTGGGGAATTTTTGCCCCACTGAATGCGTAGTCGAAATGACGACATCCGCTCCTGCACCTTTCGGCCGGAAATGACCAAGGAGGGCGTGTCATGAGCGAGCAACGGAGGGTTAGTTCAGTGCGAAGGTCACCCCCGCCGAAGCGTGGGAAACCGAGTTGCGCAACTGCGGCAGGTCGCCCCGACGCTCAAGGCGCAAGTCGAGAAGAACACCTGGAGTCCCTGTCTCTGCTCCCTTCGTGACCTCACGCCCCCCCCCCCCCCCCCCCCCCAAGAAACCTCCTCCACTGTTCAATTAATATATTGACATTTGTACACTATCTGCTATACTCGACCCCGGGCCTCCCCCGCGCCCGACAAACGCCCCGAGTCGCCCAAGAACATCGACCGCCCCTACAGCCATCGCATGAGCCAGTCGCTCCTATTCACCTCCGTGCCCTCCGTGCCTCCGTGTTTCTACCCTTACACCGAAAACCGCACCCGTGTTTGCCCATCGCACCATCGCCACGCTTCTTAACCGTCACCCTAAATCCCATCACTACAAGCACTTAGACGAAACACCACCAATCGCCAACACCCCACTTTTGCATGGTAGTCAAAATGATTCTGCGCACCCGACGACGCCGTAACCCATTGCAAACAAACACGTTAACCAGGCCCGTTCGATGGAGCAATCGATCGACAAGTGCACCACCGCCGAACCGGCAAGTCAACCAATTCAACACCAAAACTTGGGTCCCGCCGTGACAGCACCACAATCGGACCGTTATCTTGGGTGACCAAGCCCACGCCGCTTCCCCAACCCCAAACCAGAACAGGACGCCGTCCCATGCGATCCGCCCTCTGCCTCCTCCCCCTCTGCTGCACCATCGCCGTCTCCCAGGCCGCTGAACCCGCCACGCCCAACCTGATCTTCATCCTTAGCGACGACATCGCCCAGGGCGATGTCGGCTGCTACGGGCAGAAACTCATCCAAACTCCCAGCCTCGACCGCATGGCCCGCGAAGGTACCCGCTACACCCAGGCCTACAGCGGCACCACCGTCTGCGCCCCCTCGCGAACGTCGGTGATCACCGGCCTCCACACCGGCCATTCCCCCATCCGGGCAAACCGCGAGATCCAGCCCGAGGGCCAGATGCCGCTCCCGGAAGGCACCTTCACCGTGGCCAAGCTGCTCAAGACGGCCGGCTATGCCACCGCCGTCGTCGGCAAGTGGGGCATGGGCATGTTCGACACCACCGG
>Ga0123327_1001844_pt1 | contig 17285 bp, 10 predicted proteins | sample BioC13SIPDNA_4_FD_89701 | JGI IMG/M metagenome (GOLD analysis project Ga0123327, IMG submission 89701) | Anaerobic biogas reactor microbial communites from Washington, USA - Biogas_R1_B C13 SIP DNA | ecosystem: Engineered > Bioreactor > Anaerobic > Unclassified | place: Washington, USA...
TCAGCCGGATCACGCGGTGCGCGCGGTGCGCGCCGCGGTGCGCTGCCAGCGCAAGCTGGCGGAGCGCCGCGCGGAATTCGAAACGCGCACGGGCGCGGTGCTGAAGATGCGCATCGGGCTGAACACGGGCGCGGTGGTGGTGGGCAACATGGGGTCGCGCGAGCGTTTCGACTACACGGTGCTGGGCGACGCCGCCAATCTGGCGTCGCGCCTTGAAGGCGCGAACAAGGCGCTCGGCACGTACCTGATGATTGCGGAGTCCACCTGGGCGCTGACGAACGGGGCCTTCCCCGGGCGCGAACTGGGCCAGCTGACGGTGGTGGGGCGGAAGACTCCGGTGCGGGTGTACGAGGCGACGGGGCTGGAAGGCGAGCCGGCCCGCGCGGCGGACCGCTCGTTCGAAGACGCCCTGGCGCAGACGCGGGCCGGGCAGTGGCCCGAGGCCGCCGCGGCGTTCGAAACCCTGAACGACGATCCCGCGGCGCAGACCTATGCGCGGAAGTGCCGCACGCTGGCCGCGGCGGGTCCCGGCGCGGCCTGGGACGGCATTTGGAACCTGACGGAGAAATGAGGCGGACGGCATGAAGGTGTTTCTGGGCGGGGCGCGGGGCAGCTGGCCGGTGTCGGGCGGCGACCAGGTGAAATACGGCGGCGATACGTTTGCGCTGCTGGCGGAAGGCGCGGACGGAACGCAGGTGCTGGTGGATGCGGGCAGCGGCCTGCGCAATCTGCTGGAACGCCTGCGGCCCGGGGCCACCTTGTTTTTCACCCATACGCATCTGGATCATCTGATCGGCCTGCCGTTGCTGGCGGGTGAGGCCTGGCCCCGGGCGCTGGTCTCGCCGCGCGGCGGCCTGCCGGACATTCTCGCGCGCGTGTTTTCCCCTCCGGTCTGGCCCGTGGCCCTGCCGGCAGCCGAAACCCCCGTGCCGCGCGAGCCGTTGACGATCGGCGGCCTGCGCCTGAGCTGGCGGGAAGTGCCGCATCCGGACGGCTGCCTGGCCTGCCGGGTGGACGAACCGGCCACCGGGGCTGCCGTCGTCGTGGCGACCGACATCGAATGGCAGGCCATGTCCCCGGACGCGCAGGAGTCGTTTGCGGACTTTGCCCGAGCCGCGGATCTGCTGGTGTTCGATGCCCATTTCAAGCCGGAAGAATATGCCGCCCACAAGGGCTGGGGGCACAGCACCTGGGCCGATGCCCTGGACGCGGCGCGCCGCTGCGGAGCGACACAACTCTGGCTGATGCACCATGCGCCCGAGCGCACCGATGCCGAGCTGGATGACATGGCGGCGCGGGCGGCGGCGGAATTTCCGGGAGCGGTGTTTGCCCGGGCGGGTGTTGGAAGGGAGATCTTGCATGAATAGCGCATTGGGGTTTCGGTTCATCGAAGCAGGCCTGCTGACCGGGGCCTTGCTGCTGGCCGCGGTGCTTTCCCTGTGGCCCCGCCGCCGATGGCGGGAACAGGCGGATGCCGCCCGCGGGCCGCTCGCCGCCTGGATTCGGACCCTCCTGGCCACCCTGGCGTTTCCGCTGCTGGCGCTGGGCATCGGCTGGCTGGCGCTGTGGCTGCCGCACGGCGCGGCCTGTGCCCCTGGGCCGGGCACCTGCCGGCTCTCCACCGCACGGCCTGGAGCCTGTTCTGGCTGATCATGCTGGCCTATCTGGCGGGAGAGGTCACGGTCATGCGAATCGCGGCCGCGGCGGGCCGTCTTCCGATGCCGGCGCTGCTGCGGGGCGTGCTGCGCCTCGCCGCGGGGGCCCTGGCGGCGTTTTTCGTGCTGCGCCTGGAACTGGGCTGGAACATCACCCCGCTGCTGGCTTCGACCGCCCTGGTCACGGCCGTCGTGGGCTTTGCGCTGCAGGGCGTGCTGGGCAACCTGCTGGCCGGCATGTCGCTGAACCTCACCGGGGCGCTGGCGCACTGAGATTGGGTGGTTCTGGACGACCTCGAAGGGCAGGTCGGCGAAATGAACTGGCGGGAAACCTGGATCGTCACCCGCGAGAACATTCCCGTGCGCATTCCCAACAGCAGGGTGGCGGATGCGCGGATCCGCAATCTCAGCCGCCCTTCCGGGCCCCGGCGCTGCTCCGTGTTCGTGGATGCCAGTTACGGCGATCCGCCGGACCGGGTGCTCCGGGAGCTGCTGGCGGCGGCGGATGCCGTCAAGGAGGTGCGCAAAACGCCCGCGCCCCTGGCCATGGTGCTGGAATACAAGAGCTACGGCATCGGCTATGAACTGCAGCTCTGGCTGGACCACTACGCGTTCCGCCGTCCGATCATGGGCGAGGTGCGCCGCCACGTCTGGTACCGGTTCCGCCGCGCCGGCATCCAGATTCCCTATCCGGTGACGGATCAGGTGCTCAACGATTTCATGGAACGGGCCATCGTGCCCGCGGAACCGAAGGCGGCGGAAGCCGCCGCCCGCCGCCGCGCCGCCGACCTGCTGCAGAGCGATTTCGTCCGGCAGGTGCTGAGCGGTTCCGATGGCCGCCTGCTGCTGCCGGAGGAGGAGCTGGCGGCGTGGGCCGCCCGGCTGGAAAGCGTGCCGTTCGGGCGCGGCGAAACCGTGTTCCGGCAGGGGGAGGCCGGCGACTGCTGCTATGTGGTGCTGTCGGGCCGGCTGAAAGGACGCATCCGGCACGGCGACGGCGAAAAGGAAACCGCCTTTGAAACGGGGCCCGGCGCCGTGGTGGGCGAAATGAGCCTGATGACCGGCCTGCCCCGGACGGCGGAAGTCACGGCGGCGGAATCCGCCGAACTGCTGCGGATCCCGGCGGCGGACTTCGCGGAACTGCTGGCCCGGCAGGAAGGACTGGCGGAACAGATGAGCCGGCTGATCGCCGACCGGGTGCAGAAGAACCGCCGGCAGTTTGAAGAGTTGCTGGCGGCGGATGAGGCCGGGGCGCGGCAGGCGCTGTCGCCCGAGGGTCTCCTCCGGCGCTTCTGGCGGCTGCTGAAGGGAACGCGAGACCGGTGAAATTTCAGTAAAATCCGTCCGGGTTTGCGGTTGATTTGACCGGGGCGAATGCCTACAGTTCCGGTGGCGGCAGGAGACTCCTCCGCCGCGAAACGAGGTGACCGATGAATGTGGCGGGTGTGATTCTGGGCGGAGGCGAAGGCAAGCGGCTGCAACCCCTGACGCGGGACCGCTGCAAGCCGGCGGTGCCGCTGGCCGGCAAGTACCGGCTGGTGGACATTCCCGTCAGCAACTGCATCAACAGCGACATCCGGCGCATCAACATCCTTACGCAGTTCAACAGCGTATCGCTGCACCAGCACGTGCAGAACACCTACGTGTTCGATCCGTTCCACCACGGCTACGTGCGCATCCTGGCCGCCCAGCAGACGCCCGGTCACGAGGCCTGGTTCCAGGGCACGGCCGACGCCGTCCGCCAGAGCCTGCGCTACATCCTCGACTACAAGCCGGATCACATCCTGATCCTCTCCGGCGACCAGCTCTACCGCATGGATTTCCGGCCGGTGCTGGAGGAGCATATCCGCAACCGCGCGGACGTGACGATCTGCACCAAGCCCGTGCCGCGCCAGGAAGCCGGCGCCCTCGGCATCATGCAGGCGGATGCCCTGGGCCGCATCGTGCGTTTTGTCGAGAAGCCAGGCGACACCCCGGTGCTGGACGAGCTGCGCGAGCCGGCTCCCGGCCCCGAGCGGTTTCTCGCCAGCATGGGCATCTATGTGTTCAATACCGATGTCCTCCTGGACCTGCTGGACGGCGACGGCAAGGATTTCGGCAAGAACATCATTCCCTGGGCCATCGAAAACCGTTCGGTGTTCCGCTATCTGTTCGACGGCTACTGGCGGGACATCGGGACCATTCGCGCCTTCTGGGAAGCCAACCTCGAACTGGCCGATCCCCTGCCGCAGTTCAACCTCTACCAGCCCGGCGCGCCGCTCTACACCCACATGCGCTACCTGCCGCCCTCCAAGATCAACTGCTGCGATCTCAATCGCGCCTTGCTCAGCGAAGGCTGCATCATCTCCGGCCACCGCATCCTGAATTCCATCGTCGGCATCCGCGCCAAGGTCGGCGAAGGCACCGTCATCGAACACGCCGTTCTCATGGGCGCGGATTACTACGACCCGGCGGAGCTGCCGGACGGCCAGGTGCCGATGGGTATCGGCCGCGACTGCTTCATCCGCAACGCCATCGTGGACAAGAACGCGCGGATCGGCGACGGCTGCTACCTCACCCCCGACGGCAAAGACGACATCGTCACGGACACCTACACGATTTCGGACGGCGTGATCGTCATTCCCAAGAACGCCGTGATCCCCCCGGGCACGCGCATCTGATCCGGAATTACGGCACCGGCTGATAGGCGGGCAGGGCCGGGCGGCGCCGGGGGCCGGCGGTGCCGCGGTCGAACGCCGGGGCGGCGGTGCTCGGGCTGTCGCCTTCGCGAAGCCGGGCCCCCCGGCAGGCGGAAACCAGGCCGTAGCATTGATGGATCAGGCGGTCGATGGCGGCATGGTCCGCGGCCGCCGACCGGCGTTTCACCGCTTCGAATTTCTGTCCGGCCTGCCGCGCGAGATCCTCGGCCGGATCCAGCCGGTCCAGTTGGTCGGGGTGCGCCTTGAAGTGGTTGAAATGCTCCAGGGCCTGATTGAACAGGCGGGCGCCTTCGCGATAGTCCGGCAGCGTCTTGTACGTGCCGTCCGACGCAGGCGCTTCCGCCGGCTTGGAGTCCTCGGCGGCGCGCGCCGCCTGCGCGGACAACTGCCGGCGGATGTCTTCCGTCAGGCGGCGGGCCGCGGCGACATAGGCGTCCAGCGGCACCCCGGCGGGCGCGCCGGGCTTCAGGGCATCAAACTGGCGCCCCGCCGCCGCCGCGTCGCGTCCGATGGCGATCAGTTCTTCGGGGGAAACCGATGCCCCGTTGGCTGCCCGCCGGCGGTCCAAAGTGTGGTTAAACAGGCGGACCGCCTGCACGAAGTCCGGATGATCCCACAGCGCCGCCGACAGATAGGCCAATTCTCCGCTTGCGGCCGGCGCGGGCGCCGCGGAAGGCGAGGGCGACGGCAGGGGAGCGGGGGCGGGAGCGGGCGCGGCGGGGAGGGCAGCGGTTTCGGTCGCTGGCGCATCCGTTGACTGGTTCTCCGGCAGCCACCAGGGCAGCCACCAGTCCTGAAACAGCCAGAGCACCGATCCCAGAATGATGGCCAGCAGCAGCCCGGCGACCAGAAACCTCGCCGACCGTTTCCGCGGTCGCGCCAGTTTCAGCGCATAGGCCTCGGCCCGGGTCAGCCGGATGGTCTTGGGCCCGGCGGGCGGGCGTTCGACGTCGGAAGGATGATCCATTCCTTCACCATGCGGAATCCCGCCATGAAAAACAAGCGGAGATCGGGGTCAGGCCGTAACAATAAACTTTCATGAAAATTTATTGTTACGGCCTGACCCCGATGACGCTTTCGGCCCCGGGAACAGGATTTCGGGGATTATGGTTGTTATAACAACCATAGTATGGATGTTATAACAACCATATCCATGTCCCGCGGGCGTATTTGATTTGCGGCGCAAAACACCGGCTTTGTTTTTCGGGACGGGGGGGGTATAAGGAGGGACAATGAAGGTGTGCATGGACATCCAGGCGGCGCTGGGGCAGCGGGCGGGGGTGGGGCGCTATGTCCGCGAACTGCTGGCGCATCTGGGGCCGCTGGCCGGCGACGATGAACTGTCGGCGTTTTTCTTCGACTTCAAGCGCACGGGGCTGGAGTCGCCGCCGCCGGGCGTTTCGCTGCGCGCGTGCCGCTGGCTGCCGGGACGGGCGGCGCAGGCGGTCTGGAAGCGCCTGCCTGTTCCGCCCTATGACTGGCTGGCGGGATCGGCCGATCTTTACCATTTTCCCAATTTCATCCGTCCGCCGCTGTCGCGCGGGAAAAAGTCGGTGGTGACGATCCACGACGTGTCCTTTCTGCGCCTGCCGGAAACGACGGAGGAAAAGAACCTCGCCTGGCTGTCGGCGGAAATCCGCCGCACGGCGGAACGCGCCGACGCGATCCTGACCGACAGCCGGTTTTCCGCGAGAGAGATCGTGGAGCTGCTGCGCGTGCCGGAAGAGAAGGTGTTTCCCGTCTGGCTGGGGCTGCCGCCGCTGGCGCCGCCGCCCGCGCCCGGCGACGCGGCGCGCCGCCGGCGGGCGCTGGGGCTGGAGAAGCCCTACCTGCTGACCGTGGGCACCATCGAGCCGCGCAAGAACCTTCCGTTCCTGGTGAAGGTGTACGATGCGCTGCGGGATTTCGACGGCGATCTGGTGGTGGCGGGCGGCTGGGGCTGGAAAACCGAAGCGACGCGCCGGGCGATCGCGGAGTCGCCGCGCGCGTCCGGCATCCGGGTGCTGAATCGGGTGGACGACGCCCACTTGTCTGCGCTTTATGCCGGGGCGTCGGCGTTTGTGTTCCCGACCCTGTACGAAGGGTTCGGGTTCCCGCCGCTGGAGGCGATGAGCCGCGGGGCGCCGGTGGTGTCGGCGCGCCACAGTTCGCTGCCGGAAGTGCTCGGCGACGCCGCCGTCTGGGTGGACGGCTACGATGTGGACGAATGGGCCGCCGCCCTCCGTTCGGTGCTGGGCGATGCGGCCCGCGCGGCGCAGTTGCGGTCGGCGGGCCTGGCGCAGGCCCGGAAATTCACCTGGGAGGAAACCGCCCGGCAGACCTGGGCGGTTTATCGGCGGTTGGGCTGACGACTTCCTGCGGTTCGCGGCGCGCCCCGCCGGCGGAGTCGGGTTTCCGGATTTTCCACGGTGTGGAAAAAAAGTTTCCATGGCGTGGAAAACCGGCGCGGAATTTTTCCATAGCGTGGAAAACCCGCGGTACACTTTTCCACGGTGTGGAAAATCCGGAAACGGGATCAGGAATCGAGGGGCAGGCGGGTTTGGAGGCCGCCGGGGAGGGCGTAGCGTCCGGGGGCGGTTTTGCGGATGCGCGGATCGCGTCCGAGCAGGGTGCGGAGGGTGCCGCTGCCGCGGCGGCATTCGGGATGCAGGCGCCGGTTGAATTCGGCAGTGAGCGTTCGGAGGGGGGCCTCGCCGGTGTCGGCGAGGATTTCGCACAGGAGGCCGGCGGCGTGGCGGTCGATGAAGCCACCGCGGTCGTCGAGGGTGGCGAAGGTGTCGGGCATGTGGCGCAGCAGCATCCGCAGCAGGGGGGCGGGCGAGGGCACGCCGGGCGGGCGGGCGGCGGCGGGCAGGTCGCGGGCGAGGGTCTTGACGGGCTGGGGTTCGGCGGCGGCGGCCAGCCGGTCGCGGAGGGCTTTTTCGGTGCGGTCGAGCTGGATGTCGGACCAGACGCTGAAGAAATCGCGGTAGCGGACGAGCCGGCCGGGCAGGAGGTGAGCCAGCAGCAGGAAGGCGCCGGCGGGCGACAGGCCGCCCCAGGCGGGGTGGCGGAGTTCGGCCAGCGCCGGGGCATCGAGGACGCCGCCGGCCTCGCGTGCCGCTTGTTCGGCGGCGCCAAAGAGGGGCTCGGCGGCGTGCAGGGGGACGGGGCGGCGCAGGGTGTCGAAGGCCAGCTGCAAGAGCTGGCGGGCGCGCTCGCGGGTGACGCCCAGCTTGAACCCGGTATCGCGCAGGGTGGATTCGTGCCGGGCGAGGGCGGCCGCCGGCTCGTCCAGTCCGTAGTGGATCCGCAGGGCGTCGGCCAGGCGCGGGGTCAGGAACAGACGGAGCCATTCGGGCAGGTTCAGGCGCGGCGGGCCGGAGCCGCTGCCGGCGGCGGCGCACCAGGCGGCGACGCGCTGGAGCAGCGCGCGGTCGTCGGCGTCGGGGAGGGCGTCGGGCGGGAGCGGGCGGGCCAGGTCGCCGATCCGGGCGGCGCCGGCCTTGCGCAGGGCGGCCCGGATGCGCGGGGGCAGGCCGCTGGCCTGCAGCGGGGCGTTTGGATCGGGGCGGGGGCCGGGACTGGCCGGGCGGGGGCTCACAGGTTCGGCGCGGTGGAAGAGGCGATCAGCCGTTCGTATTCGGCGTCGGTCAGCAGTCCCTGCTCGACGGCGAGTTCGCGGAGGGGTTTGCCCGAGGCCAGGCTTTCCTTGACGAGGCCGGCCACGCGGTCGTAGCCGAGCCGCGGATTCAGCAGGGTGGCCAGGCCCGCGCTGCGATCGAGGTGGCGGCGGCAGGCGTCGGCGTCGGCGGCGATGCCGGCGATGCATTTATCGGCCAGGGTGCGGGCGGCGGCGGAAAGCAGCCTGGCTTCCTGCAGGGTATTGGCGCCGATGAGCGGCATGTGGGTGTTGAGTTCGAGCTGGCCGGCGCCGCAGGCGGCGGCGACGGCGTGATCGAGGCCCTGCACCTGCATGGCGGCCATGTTGACGGCTTCGCAGACCGAGGGGTTGATCTTGCCGGGCATGATGCTGGAGCCGGGCTCGACGGGCGGCAGGCGGAGTTCGCCCAGCCCGGCATGGGGGCCGGAGGCGAGCAGCCGCAGGTTGTTGGCGATCTGCTGGAGGTCGAGCGCGCAGGAGCGGAACGCCGCCGAGACGTGGGCGAAATCGGTGAGAAACTGCGTCAGGGCGATGCCGTCGCGGGCGGAGCGGAAGGCGCCGCCGGTTTCCTCGTTGAGGGCGTCGATGATGTGCGACCGGAAGGCGGGTTTGGTGTTGATGCCGGTGCCGACGGCGTTGCCGCCGATGCCCAGCTCCTTGAGGTGTTCGGCCGCTTCGCGGATGCGTTCGGCGGCGCAGCGGACGGCATGGGCCCAGGCGCCGAATTCCTGCCCGAGGGTGACGGGCACCGCATCCTGCAGATGGGTGCGGCCGGACTTGAGCACCGCGGCGAATTCGGCGGCCTTGGCGCGGAGGGCCTTTTCGAGCGCGGCGAGGGCATCCGCCAGCAGAAGGGCCTGGCCCAGCACCGCGATCTTGGCGCCGGAAGGGAAACAGTTGTTGGTGGACTGGCCCATGTTGACGTCGTCGTTGGGATGCACGGGCGATTTGCCGCCGCGGGTCCCTCCCAGGGATTCGTTGGCGAGGCTGGCGAGCACTTCGTTGAGGTTCATGTGCGAGGAGGTGCCCGAGCCGGCCTGGTAGAGATCGATCGGGAATTCCCGGTCGTGGGCGCCGGACAGCACGGCGCGGCAGGCGGCCGCGATGGCGGTTTCCTTTTCGGGCGGCAGGAGGCCGAGGCGGGCGTTGGCCCGGGCGCAGGCGAGTTTCAGCAGGGCCATGCCGTGGATGATCTCGATCGGGAGGGGGGTGCCGGAGAGGCGGAAGGTTTCGATGGAGCGGGAGGTATGCGCGCCGTAATGCGCATCGGCCGGCACGCGCCGGGGGCCCAGGGAGTCCTGTTCGGTTCGCATGGGGCTTGTCGTGGTCATGATGCCGGACAGGGTACCGCCGGGCCCCGGCCCTGACAATGCCCAATTCCGGCCCGGCTTGCTTTTGACGGCCTGATCTGGTTTTCTGCGGGATTGTTTTTTGGGAAAGAGGGAGCATGAGCGACACCGTCACGCAAAACGATTTGGAAACCCGGGTATTGGCCCTGCTGGAAAACGAACAGGCGGTCGCCGCGGCCTGGCTGGAGGTGCTGGATGACGCCCGCCGCGCGGGCGCGCCCGAGGTGTTCCGCGAATGGGCGGGGATGGCGCAAGAAGCGCTGGCCAGGGCCGGGGACGTGGACGGCGGCGTCGAGGTGCTGAAGTGGCGGGCCGAGCATACGCCGCCCGAGATGATGACCGGCAAGGACTGGGTGAAGGCGGCGGACACCGTTGCCGGTTCCAATCCCCTGCTGCTGGCGCTGATTCACGAATCGGGATTCGGCCAGCGCCTGGCGGCGCGCGAATGCGTCCGGCGGTTCCGTCTGCTGCGGAGTCTCCAGCCCGGCGCGCTGTGTCTGCACCGCACATGGGGCTTCGGCGTGGTCCGCCGGACGGATGCGCTCTACAAGAAGATTGAAATCGATTTCCGCGGGCGTCCGGGCCACGGGCTGGCGATGAAGGTCGCGGCGGAAACCGTTGAATTGCTCGGCGACGACCACCTGCTGGCCCGCCTGCACCGCGACCGCGAAGGCGTCCAGCAGATGGTGAAAGACTCGCCGGCGGACGTGGCGCGGCTGGCCCTGGCCAGTTTCGGTTCCCTGCCGGCGGCCGCCCTGCAGGAGAAGCTGATCCAGTCCGGCGTCGTGACCGAGGCCGACTGGAAGCGCTTCTGGGAGGGGGCGCGCAAGGGGCTCAAGGCCGACCCCCTGGTGGATGTGCCGGCGAAGCGGACCGAGCCGATCCGGCTGCTGGACCGGGCCGCCGGCTGCGACGACGCCTGGTTCGACCGGCTGGCCAACGAACGCAACCTGTCCGCCGTTCTCGACAAGGTGCGGGAATGGGCGGACCGTCCGGCGGAGATGCCGGCGGCGACGGATGCCCAGGCCAAGATCCTGGCCAACCGGCTGGCGTTTGTGCTGCTGGGGGCCACCCGGCGGCAGCCGGGCCTCCGCCTGGCCGCGGCCCTGCTGGCCGCCCGCCTGAACCTGTCCGCCGCGGAATGCGACTGGCCGGAAGCCGTGCGCGGATTCCTGTGCGACGGCGCCGTGGTGCCGCTGCTGCACGACCTGGCCGCGCGCGATCTGAAGCCGTCGCTGGAATTCCTGTGGGCGCAGGATCCCGACGGCACCCGTGCGGCCCTGCTGGGCCAGCTGCGTCATTTGCATTTCAACGCCTTGCAGGAAGCGATGGACCTGCTGCTGCAGCAGGGCGCCGACGAGGACTGCCGCCAGGTGTTCGCCGACGCCTGCGCCACCCATCTGATCCGTCAGGAGATGCTGCTGTGGATCCTGCGCAATCCCGCCCGCCGCGAGGCGTGGGACCTGCCTTCGCCGTCCGTGCTGGCGACGCTGGTGGTGGAGGAACTGGAGCAGGACTACATGGGCGACCGGCTGAAGACCCAGAAGCTCCTGCGCGAGAAGTTCGAGGAGCCGGAGGTGCTCCGGGCGGTCTTTGACGGCATGACGCCGGGCCGGCAGAAGGATTTCTTCCGGCGCCTGGGCCAGTCCACGGCCTGGCCGGGGCTGGACCGGCAGGTGATCCAGGCCAAGGTGCTCAAGCTCTATCCCCATTTGCAGAGCGTCATCACCGGCGAACGCGAATCCCAACCGGCGGCGACCTACGGCGCGGTGACCTCGCACCGGACCTACCGGGAGCGGCAGGAGAAACTCGAAAAGCTGATCAACGAAGAGATTCCGGCCAATTCCAAGGAGATTGCCGTGGCGCGCAGCTACGGGGATTTGAGCGAGAATTTCGAGTACAAGGCGGCCAAGGACATGCAGCGGGTGCTGATGGCCCGCCGGGCCGAACTCGAAGACATGATGTCCCGGGTGCGGCCGACGGACTTTTCGGAGGCTCCGAAGGGCGTGGCCGGCATCGGCTCGACCGTGGTGCTGGCGCATCCCGACGGGCGCGAAGACCGGTTTCACATTCTGGGCGAATGGGATCAGCAGCCCGACCGGCACATCATTTCCTCCAATACGCGGATGGCCAAGGCCCTGGCCGGGAAGAAGCCCGGCGACGGGGTGAGGGTGCCCGCGGAAGACGGGAGCGAGGCCGAATGCCTGCTGAAGGCGGTCGAGCCGCTGCCGCCGGACATCGTGGAATGGGCGAAGTGACATGACGCTACGGGAACGCTGGAACCACTATCTGTCGCACGACGCGCCGCCGCTGGTGCAGTTCATCAAGTACGGCATGGCGGGGGGGCTGGCGACCGTGGTGCATGTGCTGACTTTTTTCGCGATCGGTTTTTTCCTGTTCCCCTGCGTGTCGGCGGACGATCCGCTGATGAAAGGGCTGACGGCGCTGTTCGGGGTGGCGGCGCCGGCGGTCGAAGAGGCGCTGCGCGCCCGCAACGCCGTGGTGTCCAACGTGCTGGCGTTTCTGGTCTCCAACACGGTGTGCTATGTCATCAACCGGCTGTTTGTGTTCCGGCCCGGCCGCCACCACGTGGTGCTGGAGTTTTTCCTGTTCCTGGCCGTGTCGGCCGTGAGCATGCTGGTGGGCACCACGCTGATGGGGTGGCTGATCCAGCAGTACGGCATTCATACCACCTATGCGTTCGGGGTGAACATCTTCAGCTCGCTGGCCATCAACTACGTGATGAGGAAGTTCTTCGTGTTCAAGGGCTAGGCTCGTTGCCGCGGGGACGCCGCCGCCGGCCCGGAGCGGGGAGGGGGGGCATCGAGGGGCGGGGCAAAAGCAGGGCCAACGCACCTGAATTTTCCGATCCATTCAACGCAACGGTCGCAAGATGCGCGAAAGGAGCGCAAGCGCGAACCCTTTCGGCTGAAATACAGACGGAATTCTTGATGCTCCCGTGAATCCACCGGGTTCCTCCGGAAGGTAAAGCGGTTTTATTGGCAAGTCTTTTTCGGTTTGGCCGGAGGGGTGGCGCGGGGGTACACTCTTTCATTAATCGTCGGCGCATGCCGACCGGTATCCGGATGTCGCGGTGCGGGCAGTGGCGCCCATGGCGGACGGAAAGACGCAGTTGGATCAGGACAGGCAAGAACAGGAACAGCATCATGAAGAGATTGAGTTGGTGGATGGCGGCGGTGATGGCGATGGGTGTCGCGGCGTTTGGAAATGACCCGCTTGACTTGAGCGGCTATGTCTTGACCCAAGCAAACAGTGCGCAAACATTCACGTTGCCCGCTGGGACGCTTATCCCTCCCGGCGGTTACGTTATTGTTGCGCGCAATGTGGAAAAGGCAGCATTTGAAAGCGCATGGAGCGTTTCGTTGGCGGATAATGTCGTCTTTGTGAATTCCGGCGGCAAGGTCCCCCAAATCAATGGGGATGAAACCTACACGCTGAGCGATGCCGCCTCTGCCGTGGTGGATGGCCCGACGCCGTCGAGCCTCAATCCCAAGGACAGTTCCATCCAGCGAACGGCGCTAGGCGGAACGGCCTCCGATGCAGCCAACTGGACCAAGGTGGCGATGGCCTCCGCAACGCCGGGCACGGGCGCGGCGGGCGACGGCACAGCCGGCTTGCGCATCAGCGAGTATTCGGATGCATCGGCTTTCGCAAATGAATTCGTGGAGCTGTTCTATGACGTGCCGGTGATTCCGCCGTCCAACATGCCGCCGGTCATCGGCGCAATCGGCAACAAGATGGTCATTGAGGGAAACAGCTTGTCTTTCACGGTGACGGCGACGGATGCGGTGGACGGCGATGTAATCACGCTGACCGCGACGTCGCTCCCCGCGGGCGCGACCTTCACGGGCGCCACCACCGCGGGCACGGCCACGGGTACGTTCACATGGAACAATGCGAGCCCGCCGGGCGATTTCACCGCGACGTTCCAAGCCACCGACAAAGACGGAAGCGACACCGAGACGGTTCCCATTAAGGTTCACGACGGCAGCGGCCCGCTGACCATCGCCTTCCAAGGCTTCGAGGGCACGGCCGACGACACCTGGACCGCGACAGCGATTGACGCGACACTTGTGCGGAATACGCGGGGCACCAGCGACACGCCGGCGAACCAGCGTGTGCGCACCGGCAGCTATTCCTGGCAGCCGGGCCAGGGCGAATACACGACGGAATCCATGGAACTCGGCGAAGTGGACATTTCCCAGTGGTCGGACGTGGTCCTGACCCTGCATCTTTCCGCCACGACGACGGAAATCGGCGATAACTGCGGCATGTGGCCCGAAGACAACATCAGCTTCTCCCTGGCCTTGGACGGCAACGAATATCCGGCGGCGGCGGACATGATGGTGACGGGCAACCAACTGGAAGCGGGTGGACTCACGGGCGCCCTGTGGGGCTTCAACGCCACGGGCGTGGCGACGACAACGGCCGGAGTGGCGCGCACGGTTGCTCCCGCGTCGGGCGGCGTGACGGACGACGGCATCGCGACGGTGCAAATCGCCCTGCCTCCGGGCACCACTTCCGTCAAGCTGATGGCCAGCGTGGCGCAGGAATACGCCGGCTACTTCTGGAACGTGGACGACATTTCGCTGTCGGGCGTCAACGACGGCGGCGCGGCGGATTATCCGCCGTCCATCTCCGTCAGCCCGGACGGTCTGGAGAAGTCGGTTGGCGTCAGCAACAACGTCAGCTTCACCATCAGCGCTTCGCAAATCCCGAATGACGCGGGCGATGAAGTGCGCATTTGGGCGACGGGCCTGCCGGCCGGCGCCACCTTTGCCGGCGCGACCAATATCGGGGGCGCGAGCAGCGAGTTCAGTTGGACACCCAACACGACGGGTACCTATCCGGTCCGTTTCTTTGCGGGGGACAAGGACGGCACCAATCAGGTGGACGTCACCATCACCGTCTACGAGAGCAACGGCGGGACCTATGCCGTGGTCGTCGGGCTGAACAAGTATGTTTCTGGCTATGCCAGTTCCCTGAGCGGTTGCGTGCCGGACGCCAACCACATCTACACCAACATCACCCGGCGCGGCGAATGGACCCCGTTGAGCGTGACCAAGCTGCTGGACTCGGCTGGAAGAAAGACTGCCATCCGCGCGGCGATTTCCAATTATTCTTCCAAAGCGGTGGCGGGCGACACGTTCTTCTACTTCCAGTCCAGCCACGGCGGCCAATACAGCGGCACGTCGGTTTTCCTGTGCTCCCACGACACCGACTACAAGGATACGGAACTGGCCGCGGACCTGTCCGGTTTCGCGACGGGCGTCAAGGTGGTCGTGATGGTGGACGCATGCCACTCGGGCGGCCTGTTCAAGTCCGCTCAGGACGGCACGCGCGCCGACCGGATTTCGAAGCGCGGATGGGACTTGGCAGGCATCGTATCCCAGATTATGGATGAGCAGCGCGCGGCAAAACTCGCCGCCGGCAAGCGCGATGTGCTCTCCCGCGTGAGCTCCAGCGAAATCGGCTGGATCACGGCGGCAGACTACAATCAGTATTCCTGGGACGGCGGTCCCAACGGCGGCGGCGTGTTCACGGACAAGGTCATCGAAGGCTGGACGAACAATCCGCCGGCCAGTTGCGACCTGAACGGCGACAACTATGCGAACTTCTGGGAGCTGTACAGCTACGCCTCGAACGTGGCGTACAGCGCGGAATATGAATACACCACGGCAATGGCCCACAACACCAACGTGCTGCTGGCCACAATCGCCGGATGGGTGGGCGCCGAGCCGCCCGGCGGACTTGTCGTGTTCAGCAACATGACCGCCCAGACGATGATTGTCGGCGACACGCTGAATGTCCCGGTGGGCGCCTACACGGCCGGCACCAACGTGCCCGTAACCGTCACGATGGATACGGTCCAGGCCGGCGCATCCTACGCCAACGGCATACTGACCTTCACGCCGGCGACGGACGGCGCCTATCCCTTCCACTTCACGGGCACCAACGCCAACGGCGGCTCGGCAACGGCCACCCTGTCGGTGACGGCCACCCTGCCGGCCCCGACGCTCGCAGCTGTCACGGGCATCGGCAACGACCGCTTCACCGCCAACTGGAACGCCGTCACCGGCGCGGCCAGTTATCTGCTGGATGTCGCGACCTCTGATTCGTTCTCCGCAGGCAGCGGCGGGGCTGATTTGGTTTCCGAGGGGTTTGTGACGGGCTCGCCGGACGGGTGGACCATGACAGGCGTGGGAACCTATTCTTCTTTGCCATACGTCGGAACGCTTCTGAATGGTTCCTTTTCGATCAAATTCGACGGCACAGGTGATTCCGCCATAACGCCGACCTTTGCGACGGGTGCGACGAATCTGCAGTTCTGGGCCTACGGCAACAACGGTTCCGGTAGCACCTTCACCATCTCTGGATTGGTGAACAGCGTCTGGACGTTGATTGATACCGTTTCAATTGAGAAAGGCGGCGCGACCTACAACGTGGCGCTGAATCCGCAGACCACACAGCTCGGCTTCTATTTCACCAAAGTCGTGAATTGCGGCTTGGACGACGTGGTCGTGCAAGCCAGCGACGCCGGTTCGAGCGAGCTGATCCTCGACGGCCAAAGCGTGGCCGACACCAGCTTCGAAGTGACCGGGCTGGACATGGACACGACCTACTACTTCCGTGTGCGGGCCGTTGGCAATCTGGCCGGCCCCAACTCGGAAATCGGAACGGCGAGAACGACGGCCACCGACACGGCGCCCTCGTTCGACGCCATCCCCGACCAGTCGGCGACCGTCGGCGTGTTGTTCACACTAGACGTCTCGGCCTATGATTCGGGCTATCCCGCGCCAACCCTGACGCTGGAATCCAGCACGGCGGACGCGGGCGACTACTCCTTCGCGAATGGCACGCTCTCCTTCACGCCGAGCACAGCGGGCGACTTCACGTTCGTGTTCATGGCGTCGAACGCGTTGGGCACGGCAATGGCAACAGCCAACGTGGCAGTGGCGTCTGCCCCCGTCTATATCCCGGTGGCCAGCATCACCGACATCGCCAGCACCTCCTTCACAGTAAACTGGACGCCCTGCACCGGCGCGATGAACTACCAGGTGCAGGTAGCCACAAACAGCGACTTCGCGTCCGGCGGCGTCGCGGGCAATCTGCTGGAAAACGGCGGATTCGAATCTGGCAACAATACGGGCTGGGACAAGTTCGAGCCCGAATACTCCGTGGTCAACACCGATCCACAGGAAGGCACCTACCACGTCACCTGCTCGGCGACCGCCACCCGCGATTTGATGCAGGCCGTGAACATCACCGGCGACGGCGTCACGGAATACGAAGTCAGCTTCTGGTACAAGAAGACGTCCTCCACGGGCAACGCCCGCATCTGGTCCTCCTGGGCCGCTGGCGCTCAAGTGTCCGGCGACAACTTGCAGCCGAGCACCTATCTGCAGGCGGTTTCGGGATGGACCAAGGTGACCTACTACGTAGTGCCGAGCAGCGGGGCGAACACCTTGAATTTCGAGGTGCGCACCTACAAAGATGCCACGGTGCTTTGGGACAACTTCTTCGTAGGGCCTTCAAACCGGGGCAAGGCCGCTCCGCGCGCCCTCATCGTGGATGAAACCGTCTCAGCGCTAACCCATCCCGTGACAGGGCTGGAACCGGAGACCCTCTACTACGCCCGCGCCCGCATGGCCGGCGGGGAGTGGTCGGAAGTTGTCTCCGCCACGACGCTGTCGGCGGGACCGGCGGCCCCCTCGTTCACGGCCATTCCGCCGCAGTCGGCCAGCGTGGGCGCTCTCTTCTCGCTGAATGTCTCCGCCTACGCCTCGGGCAATCCGGCCCCGACGTTCTCGCTGGTTTCCTCCACGGCGAATGCGGGCGACTACTCCTTCGCGGGAAGCACGCTCTCGTTCACGCCGGGCGCGGCGGGCGAATTCGCGTTCGTGTTTCAGGCACAAAA
>Ga0123327_1001859_pt1 | contig 17189 bp, 14 predicted proteins | sample BioC13SIPDNA_4_FD_89701 | JGI IMG/M metagenome (GOLD analysis project Ga0123327, IMG submission 89701) | Anaerobic biogas reactor microbial communites from Washington, USA - Biogas_R1_B C13 SIP DNA | ecosystem: Engineered > Bioreactor > Anaerobic > Unclassified | place: Washington, USA...
GCCAGTATACTGATTAGAATTCCTTCCCCGGCCCTTTCCTGCACCAGGAAGCCGATGGTAAATCCAAGCGAAAACCCCTTTAAGAAGCAAATTCCCAGGATCAGCGGCATACCAATTACCGTAAGGCCAAGGAACCAAACCAGAACAATGGTCTTGGCCTGGTTCAGGAAAGCATAAAACAGCAATCTGCCGCCGGCCAAATCTCCTTGACTGCTGCCCCGCAAATAATTGTCAATAAGATAAAGCAGATGGCTTCTTACCGATGCTTCCAGATCATGTACCCGGTAGCTGCCGCTTATCAGACCGGCAATGAAAATTATTGAGATCAGCAAATACTGCCAACGGTTGGCTTTGATATGTTTAAAGATAGCGCCGATAAGATTCATGCTCCAACCCTTTCCCGGCCCGAATTGCTGCCAAGCCCTCCCTTATCATTCATATTTATAGCCGGGTCAGTTTATGCCCAAAAGAAGATAAAAAAGATGCAGCCTGCCACTTGGCCTGCTACATCATTTATGTTTAAAAGATGATAAAGAAAAACCGGTTATTTTTTTGTTAAATAATCTGCAGCTCCAACAAAACCCTTTCAATGTCAATACGCAAATAAAAGGCTCTTAGACGGAATCGTTTTTTTCAAGTTAAATAATCTGCAACCAAAGGAATGCTGAAGTAAATGTGAAGCGACGGTGCCGTATGGTATCGTCGGCTGCTAAACAACCTACATCATCATCTGTTTGCGTAACATTTCATAAATCACTGGAACGACCTGTTTTTTACGGGAAAGCACCCCTTTTAGAAAGATCCCGCCCTTGATATGATCATGCTGAAATTCTTCTTCGACCAAATTTCTCATCTCGCCAGCCACGATCAGCTCTGTACCCTCTTCAAATATATCGGTGACCATCAGGCACATCAGCGCGTATCCGTTTTGCGCGCAGAGATTTTCCATGGTCGCTATCAGGTTTTTTCTACGCTCGGCAAACTGATCCAGATCGATGGTCTCCACCTGGGAAATAGCAAACATTGTGGTTCCGCTGACATATTCTTTCAGGTCTTCACTGATTAGCTCCAAATCCGTCTGTTTATCCACCCGGCTGTTCTCAGCAAACAGCTTTTTGCCCCAATCTATTGGATCCAGGCCACAGATGTGCTGCAGTTCCTGGGCAACCCTTTTATCTTTGGCAGTGGTGGTGGGCGATTTAAAAATCATGGTATCGGTCATGATGCCTGATAACAGCAGAGCCGCAACGTTATTGGCCATAAAGACCTTGTTGGTCAGAAATTTATCCGCTACCAGGGTGGAAGTTGAGCCGACCGGCTCATTATGAAAATAAATCGGGAAGATGGTCTGCAGATCACCGACTCGATGATGATCAATAATTTCCAGTATTTCGGCTTCCTCTACCCCATCCACAGCCTGCTTCTTTTCATTGTGATCCACCAGAATGATTTGTTTGCGCTTCATTTGCAGCAAATTGTACCGGGATATCATGCCCAAATAACGATTGTCATCATCCACCACCGGGTAATTGCGAAAACGGGTGGATAACATCATTTTTTTGGCTTCCTCCGCTTTTTCATCTTTCTCAAACAAGACCAGATTTCTGGACTTCATAATGGAGGATGCCTTCTTCGCCAAGATTTGCCGCAGGATTTCCGGACTGTTGTCGATGTCCCTACCCGTACCGAGCGCTTCCAAATAGATCATGGCGATGTCGCCGATGGTGATCAGGCCTAGAAACTTTTGTTTTTCATCCAGTACCGGCACGGTTTTCAATTTATTGTTGCGCATAATGTTGCCCAATTCGACCAGGGTCGTGTCCGCACCTATATAAAGGCTACGTTCTTCATCCAGCAGATCCTCCACGGTAGTACCGACATTGGACAAGATCATGGGATATTCAAACTCCAGATGATCGAGCAAAGCTTTTAATTCATCCTTTAATTCTCCGGCCGCCGCGGCGATATATACGCCTTTATCGGTGCTCTGCTTGTATACTTTATAGCTGATCGCGGCGGCAACGGAGTCTACATCCGGATTCTTATGACCAATAACATAAACCGGTTTCATCCAATTCCTCCAACCATAAATCCATTTGCGACAATTGTACCATATTTCATATGGCAAGCTAGGATGTTTTCACAGGAAGTAGGTGGAAGCTATCGAAGCAGAGCAAATCTACCTCTAGATTAAATATCATTTCTGTCATTTTATTGTTAATCATAAATTAATTTGGTATTATAAGGTAAATATTGCTTTGGTTGGAGCGGTATCTTAAAGAACTAATCTTTTAATTGTTTAAGATACGGGAGGAGAATTCTATGGATAAAATGCCATTATATATGATCCTTCTTCAGTCATTTCCGGAGACCCTTATATTAATCTATATTGGCCTGGCTTTGACGGGAGCCAAGCTTTCTAATAAAAAAGTAATATTTGTAGCCTTAGCCGGTGCTTTTTTCAGTTATTTTATCCGCGGTTTTCCCATACCGCCCGGATCCAATGTGTTTATTCAGCTCCCGGTCATCGTAATGCTGCTTTCCATAACAGGCCAACTTCCTCTATGGCTTGCGCTGGTCAGTATCATACTGGGGTTTTTATGTGTCAGTTTTACGGAAATGTTATTTATTCCACTCACTGCCGCTATAAGCGGGATTTCCATCCAGGCCGCTTTAGCCGATCCCCTGTGTCGTATACTGTTCCCTCTGCCCGAGTTTCTTTTTCTTACATTCCTGATTATTTACCTCAGACGAAAAGAAATCCATATTAATACCTTTAATATTGACCGGCCGGAGATAAAAATGTATGGCAAACCGCTGGTGATACTTAGTTTATCGGTAGGTCTGGTTGTTTTGGGTTTTTATTTCGGGTTTTATATGCAACCCGAAAGTTTGCGATTAAACTCCATATCGGTTGTTTTATTATCAGTAATTCTGATAGCAGTCGTATTATCCCTGACCTTGAGCTGGAAAATGCTCTCCATGGCCAGGCAGGAAAAGCTGGTGGAGATCCAGCAGTTTCATATCTCCAACTTGCAGGAAATGACGCAAATTATTAAGGCCCAGCGTCATGATTTTGTCAATCATCTGCAGGTAATCTACGGGCTGGTCAGTCAGGGCTATGCCGACCAGGCCAGGTAATATATAAGCACGCTCTATAAAGACGTACAGGTCACCAGCAACGTACTGCAGTTGGCAGTTCCTGAACTGAGTGCACTTTTGTTGGTGAAAGCGGGGGTTGCCGCTACACGCAATATTACACTGGAAATCAATCAGCAATCCAATCTGGCTGCTCTTCATGTGCCGTCCATGGAATTGGTGACCGTTGTCGGCAATCTGCTCAACAATGCCATGGAAGCGGTTGAGGATTTGACTCCTGCCTTACGAACCGTGACATTTAAGATTTATGAGAAATCCGGGCTCTACATCTTTCAGACGCAAAATCCCGGTTACATGCCGCCGGACGTTAAAAACAAACTATTTGAGCTTGGCTTTTCCACCAAACCAGGCGACCGCGGAACAGGACTGGCCTCTGTGAAATACCAGGTGGAAAAGCATAATGGAATGATCCTTGTCAGCAGCAACCCGGAAAAGGGCACCCGTTTCACAGTTTGTTATCCAAGGAGGAGAGGCGCATGAGTATTCATGGTGTATCAGAACAATTTGCCGCTTATCTGGCGCGGGAACTCGATATCGACCAGCGTCAGGAACTGCGCATGGGCTATGGCCTGGAGATTCTTTTGGGAGAAATCGTAAAACTGATCATCATTATTTCATCCGCATGGATACTGGGAATCTTGCCCCAGGTTTTAACGATTACCATTTCGGCTGGAATTTTACGGCTGGCCTCCGGCGGAGAACATTGCAGCGCCTACTATCGCTGCTTGATAGGCGGGACTGTTTGGTTTCTCTTGCTGGGATGGGGCGTATATTCACTTCATGCCTTTATATCTCCGTCGGTAATTAGCGTCGATGCAGGACTGCTGTTTTTTATATCACTGGCCATCATCCTCAAATATGCTCCCGGCGAAACGGAAAACAAACCGATAACCGGCGAAGCTGAAAGAGAAAAATTTAAAAAGTGGTCGGTAGCGATAATGCTTGCCTACGGGTTGATGCTGGTACTGTTCAGCAACGTGGCAGTCCTGGATTCCTTGGTTTTACCTATGGCAGTCGGCATAATGGCCCAGGCCTTTACCGTTTCTCCGGCCGGTTATGATTTCCTCCATTTTATTGACAGAGTTTTGGATTTTTCCAAAGGTTAGCGCGATGAAAGTTTTAATTGTAGATGATGAACCGGTTACCGGGAGTTTGCTCGCATCCATTATAAAAGAAGTTGCCGGAGTAACCACCGATGTAGCCACCAGCGGCCAAGAGGCTTTGGAGAAGGCTGCCATAAATGAATACCAGGCGGTATTTCTGGATATTGATATGCCGGAAATGAACGGTATCGAACTCGCTCATATCCTGACAAAAGAATATGAACACTTGTCGCTGGTATTTGCCACCGCGCATCCCGGCTATGCTTTGGAAGCGTTCGAGTTATATTCGGTTGATTATATTCTTAAGCCCTATGATGAGGAGAGAATTAAGAAAACGGTAAGAAGACTGGCGGATAAAACCAGCACAAGCCAACCCGAAGAGGTCATTCCGATAAAGACAAAGGAACAAATGCTTTTTCTCAAACCAGATCATATTTTACATGTTGAAAGCCGCGGCAACGAAAATATTATTATGACTTTACGCAGGAATTATGTTACCAGGGAGGACATACATACTTTAGACGTAAGACTTCAACCCTATAATTTCTTCCGCTGCCATCGCAGCTATCTGGTAAACCTCAAGCATATAAAAGAAATTATTCCTTCCGGCCGTACTTACGAGATTATATTAGATACAGACGATAAAATCCCGCTTAGTCGAAAATACGAAAGACTTCTTAGATTAAAACTTAAACAGAAACAAAAAGTTTTATGAGATGACAAAAAATAGCCGGTTATTTTTTATAGTTAAATAATTCGCACCTCCAACAAAACCCTTTCAAGCCAGAATCCGACCCTTTCGGCCCAAAAGCCTTGACTTCCATCTCCCGTATAGTTTATATACGACCAGATAACCATCGCTAACTGGAAGGAGGTGGAAATCATGATCAAATCCAAAATATTAGGCGTGGTGTCTTTGTTTTTGTTATTCGTTGCCAGTGCCGGGGTACAGCCCGCTTGTTTGTTCCACTGGTATCAGCCCAGGATTCCTGAGTAAAATGACTAACTTAAACGGCGAAGCAATTATTTTGGTGGGTATTGTGGAGGGGTAAGGATTAAACAACTTGAAAGATAGTTGTTATTGACATCATGGAATACCGAGTGTTTGTTATTTTGAGAGGAAGAATGATTAATGAAAGCACCGAACAGAATGGTAGCATATTTATATATCATGCATTCAAATAATCATAATCACCGAAGCAGAGATGTAACCATCTTTGAGGTAGCCAAGCTTCTCTATTAAAGGGGGAATTAACAATGAATGCAAATAGGCTAATGATTGTAATTATAATTACTTTAATTGTAAGTGCTTCGTTAGCGGTATTTATTAATAGAGGAGAAAATAATATAAATACTGCAAAGAAGGAAAGTTATAATTATCTGGTTTCTTTAAATGGAAAAATCGGTATTTATAATATAAAAAAGCAAACCTTTGAATCATTATATGATGATATTTATGTCTCTCAAATAATCGGTATCACTAATAATAAAGAAATTGTGGTAATAAATGCTCTCCCCGAAAAGGGTGTTGAAGGCGGATCATTTCAGCATCCACAAAAAATATATATTGTGGATCTAAATAACAAGAGCAGCAGATGCTTGGCCAAAAATTTTAGTAAAGCTTATTTTTCTCCTGACCGAGGTTATGTTGCATATATAACTTTCCCTAATGGCGGACTCGAATACATAAATTTACGTACTATCACTACAACCCATATAGCTGAATCTGTTGGAAGTTTTGGACTCGATAATATATGGTCACCTGATAGCACAAAGCTTGCAATAGCCAACGCTGATTCAGGCAGAATATCAATATACAATATGCTTACTAAACAATATGACCAATGTTTGAGCCTTAACGATAGAAATGCCATTTATTTAGGGTGGTTTGACAAATCACATCTGCTAATTAAAGTACCTGAAGCTAACCGACAATATATCGCATTTTATAATATTAACAGTAAAAAAATAAAATATCTATTTAATAAAGAATCCGATATTTATAATGCAGTTTGCACAAAAAATAGCATCATTGGTTTTAAAATTAATCCCCAGGATCCTCGCAAATGGAATATAGTGATATCTCCTAAAACAATCCCAGATAGTGTTAGTAATTTGCTCTCTATACCATCAGGTTTAGATCAGGCGTCAAAAGGTGAAAGGCCCTTCATGTTTGTTTCTCAATATACTCCGATTTCCGATTCCAAAATGTTTTACCGGTTGCTGGAAAGTGAAACTTATCAGCCTCTGTATTGTGGCATAATAGATGTTGATGCGCATACTACAATAGAAATAGATAAGGCAATTACTTCATTATTTGAGTTGGATTCCCGTCAATAAGGATCAACTGTAACCGTCAAGTAGATTTGAACAAAAAATGATAAATAACTTTGGACACCTAATTGTCGCCAAAAATGGTTTGGCGATGCTTCAATCGATAGCTGTCGCCGGTAAGGATGAATGACCTCACTTTTGTGGATTAAACGGTCTAAAATAGCGGTTGTAATAGCCGGGTCTTCCTAGAATATCACCCCATTCTTCCGGGCCTTTCTGATCAAGAATCGTTAAGCAAAAAACAGCTGAACCAATTAAGAGAACTCCTGTGGTTGGAACAGGCCTACAATCTAATCTCTTTTTTCAATTGATCAACCAGGTTGGATGTAACGATAATGGAGGTCTGCCCATAAAAGATGAATATATTAATGATTTAATAGAGTGGATGGAACACCAATATGATCCTGGTTATTGGACCAATCATATGCCTCCCCATATTAAATATGCGAAAAAACCCATCACGCCTAATCGTTTTATTATTAAGTATAATAACAATTATTTTTTCTTTATTTTATATTTTTAGTAAAATTAAATCTGATTTCTCAGCTTCTTTAATGGGATTATTTTTCCTATTTATTGGAATAATTGTTTTCTTCTCAAATTTCAAATCAAAGGAAAAAGGACCAGAGTAAACACATTTAATGCATTTCTGCCGGAATTTGGAAAAAATATATCTAAACAAAAAGTTTTATGAGACGACAGAAAATAACCGGTTATTCCCGGCTATTTTTTATTGCTGAATAATTCGCATCTCCAACAAAACCCTTTCAAGTCGGAATTCGACCCTTTCGGCCCAAAAGCCTTGACTTTCATCTCCCGTATAGTATATATACGACCAGATAACTATCACCAACTGGAAGGAGGTGGAAATTATGATGAAATCCAAAGTATTAGGCGTGGTGTCTTTATTTTTGTTATTCGTAGCCAGTGCCGGGGTGCAGCCCGCTTGTTTGTTCCACTGGTATCAACCCAGGATTCCTGAGTAAAATGATCAGGACTAGCTGCGTATGCTCTCTTTGATGATGCTAATGATTGCCCTAAAATCCGAAGGCAAAAGCTTGAGTGCAATGATTTTGGGCTCATGCTTTTGCCTTCGGCTTTTCCTGCACATTTGACGGGCCGACGGATTCAAAGAAATGTTCCAAACTGCATATCTACAACCAAACAATCACTATGAACTGAGGAGAGGTGGAATTCGTAATGAAGTCACAAGTATTTGGCATATTGTCTTTATTTTTATTGCTCTATGCCAGTGCCGGAGTACAATTTATCAACGACAAAATCTCAAATTCCCACAAAAACTAAAGCATTGATCAGGGATTATGATAAACCAGTAGCGAATACGATGGTGAGCCGGATGGTCAAATAATATCATTTTAAATTACTCTTGAATATTTCAATTACCTCTTTTTTTAAACCAGTAAACTTAGTAAGTATGAGGCTTTTATCATTATATTTTTTCCTGCAAAAACAGGTTGGCGATAAACTGGGCCGCCAGAACATCTTCCAGGGAATTGCGGCTGGCAGCGATAATGGCCAGCCCTTTGTCCTGTTCCGTAAACATATCCCGGGCTCGTCGCACTGCCGTCAGCGCCGGCTGAATCCCCTTTTGGCTGTAAGTACGGGCTACGGTACCGGTTATCACCCTGGTCTGCTCCACGAAGGCCGCATCATAGGCAACTCCGCCGGTATCGGAAACGGCTACCACGATCTTGTCCTTAAAATCGGCCAATTTAGCGGTCTCGGCACCTATATTGGGTATGACGGCTTCCACCAGACCCCGTTCGCTTTCGATCCCTTTCATCAGCTTCTGGCAGCGGGCCAGTCTCTCTTCTTCACTTCCCACTCGCGGTTCGGCTACCACGATAATACCCTGGCCGGCTTCGCGGGCTAAACGGGCGGCATGTCGGCCGATTTCCTCGGGCATTACTTTGACCGGAGCCCTGGTAAAATCAGGACTGGCTCCCAAAACTGCAGCAGCTCCCGCATCCAGGGCACTCTCCAGCGTGGTGGACATATCAATAACATCGACAATCATGACCAGCAGGCCGGCCCGGGCTGCTTCCTGTGCCCCGCTGGCATCACTGTCAACAATTATCCTACGCAGCTTTTCCATTCCTGCTTCCCCTTTTGCAGCTTTATTATCCTTTTATGCTATCCGCATGTATTCGATACTTTTGCTGATTTTTTGCTAAAAGATGCTCAATATGCATTTGCCTTAAACAAGGCAAATGCATTATATGTTGTGCTTGCCAAGGTGTCCTTGGATTGATTTTTACATTATTCAGAACCCTTATTTTAACTCATTTCCGTTATTAAAGGCATACTGCAGACCGATAATACTTTTGCCGTCTTTAATTTCACCGGAAAAAATCATCTGATAAGCTTCAGTCAAAGGCAGTCGTACCATTTCTACAAATTCATCCTCATCGGTCTCTCCCTGCCCTTCATGCAACCCGCTGGCCAAATAGATATGCAGTTGTTCATTGCAAAAGCCAGGCGCACTATAATAGGACAATACCTTGTGCCAGTGATCAGCGGTTAAGCCAGTCTCCTCGCGCAATTCACGCTGCGCACAAGCCAGTGGTTCTTCATCTGCTTCCAACGTTCCAGCCGGTATCTCCAGCAGCACTTGCTCCACCGGCTTGCGGTACTGCCTGACCATAATGATGTTCTCTACCTCATCCAGAGCAATGATCGCTACCGCGCCGGCATGCTCCACAATCTCCCGGGTACTTTCACGGGAATCCGGCAATCGCACATTATCAACCCTGAGCTTGATAATTTTGCCTTTAAATATTTCTCTGCTGCTGATGGTTTCTTCCGTAAAATCCATTTTTATGCCTCCCGGTATATTTTACCATCTATTGCATATCATATTGACGAGGTGATGTTTTGTGGAAATGACATTCCAAACAAAATCCGTATATTTTTATGGTCAGGTCAAGGATCTGGCAGGTTTCCTGGACGCCTGGCCGCCGGAATTGACCTTGGCCGAATTTATTGGCCTACATCTGAATTGAATATTCTGCGGCATTTATGAGACTCACCAACCCTCAGGCTGCGCTGCGTTTGCCTTGCGATCGCTTTCGGTACCAGATGTCATATGGCATCATCGCTTCGCTATCTCCCAGTGACAGTGTTGCTGATTGCTGGTATCCACGTCACGCCAGGCGCAGATAATGAGGCGACTGGCCTTGCGCCAGGCGGGCGGCAGCCATGGCTGCGGCTCCCAGACTAAGGAAAAATTCTCGGTCTTCCTCAATGCTGCGCCCCATGGTGGTCATTTTCAGGCCGCAGTTTTGCATGGCGGCCAGGCAGGAAGATCCATCCTCCATACAAATTTTATGCTTTTCCAGCAAATTGGTGCTGCGCAGCTGCTGCATAATATAATCACTCTGCGCTTCGGCCAGAAATGGCAGCGGCACCAGAACCGGCACTTTACATATACGCGTGAGTACCGTCAAACTGTGGTGACTGATTCCATGGTGACGGTCACGTGCATCTGCAAAGCTGATGCGCGGTACGGCCACCGGTATACCCCCCAGGCTATCAACCGCGTTAAGGATATCTCCCTGTTCAACGCCGGTAAACCCCCATTTGGTTCCCGTGCCGACAATTCCAGGCCCCATACTGACAATAATTACATCTGCCTGTAGTACCTTACGCGCCGCCAGCATGGCCGAATAAATATTGACGGCCTCCATATCCCCACCGAAAGCATGACCGCTGGTCACAGTTCCGTTCAGCAAGTTATTTTGCTTAAGCCAGTCAACGTTCTGGCTGAAAGCCAGCGGTAAAGCTGCGCCATCAGTCATCACATAAGCCACCCTTAATTTAGCGCGGGCAGCCAGGCCGACGCAAAGCGGTGCCAGCATTGAGTGCAGCGTAGCCACCAACACCGGAATACCCTCCAGGCTGTCAGCCTCCAACATCGTCTCATGCCAGGGGCTGTCCTCTTCCTCCACCGCCAATACCTTTAACTGCATGGGCGTATAGCGCAGTTTCATAATATGTCCGCCGGGGGCAAGCTGACGCCCTTCAGGATCAGCTTTGCTGATAATATAGTGATAGCCGCCGCTGCCCAGTGATAAAGCCATGGCAGTCGTATTGAGCAGAACTTCATCCCCGGGCTGAATATCTTCGATCAAGCCAAGGTAGGCGATACATTTTTCCTCCCGTCCCTCCACCTCCGCCAGAAAACCTTTGATGCCGGGGCGGGAAAATATTTCTTTTATGATCCTGGCCCTTCTGCTTTGAATCATACTGACCTCCTATGGCATATCGGCCAGATACTGCTGAATAATGGCCACTACCAATTCGGCATCATCAACCAGATCTTTAACCTTTATATATTCGTCTCTGGTATGCACATTGCTCATACCCGTGCCCAGATTGGCACAGCGTATATTGTTGCCGTTCACAATCGCTGCATCGCTGCCGCCGCCGGTACTGGTCAGTTCCACCCCAAGGCCCAGTTTTTGGGCTGCTTTTTTGGCCAGAGCAACTACTTTTTCGTCTTCGTCCAAACTTATTTCCGGATAAAGAAATTTCACCACTACTTCGGGCTCTCCGCCGTTTTTCTTTACGACTTCCTTAAACGTGCCGGTCAGTTGTTCGGTCAATTGATCCAATTCCGCCCGTGAATGGCTGCGAGCTTCGCCTTTGACATAACAGTTTTCTGCCACGATGTTACGGGCCTCACCGCCTCTTATGATCCCGAAGTTGCAGGTGGTGGTCGGGTTTAAACGCCCGCAGGGCATGGCCGCCAGCGCTTTGGCCATAATCTGAATTGCATTGATGCCGTCTTCCGGATTGATACCGGCATGAGCGGCTTTACCCTGCACCTTGTAGGCTATTTCATTCTGGCAGGGCGATTGGACCACGATGTTGCCGGGTGCTCCGCCGCTGTCCAGAGCATAAGCAATATCGGAGCGCAAACAGGAGTAATCAAATTGTTTGGCTCCCAGCAGCCCCTGTTCTTCACTTACCGTAAACAACAGTTCCAGGGGCGGATAAGCAAGCTGGTTTTCGCGCAGCGTTTCGTAAGCTTCCAGAATCGCAGCAACTCCGGCCTTATCATCAGCAGCCAGAATTGTTTTGCCGACACTGCGAATGATACCGTCATCACCAAGTTCCGCCTTGATCTCACCGCCGGCAAAAACCGTATCCATATGGGTAAGGAACAAAAGTGGCTGAACATCTGCCGTACCTGCTATTCTAACCAATAGGTTGCCGGAGTTTCCTTCCAACATTGCCCCCGCCTGATCCTCAATACAGACCGCTTTGCGTTCCAGAAAATAATTGATTAAATAATCACGAAATGCTCCTTCCTGACCCGAGGGAGAACTTATCTCAACCAGCTTCATAAAATGTCTGACCAGTCGTTCTTCATTAATCATTTGTTTCGCCCCTTCCCAGCTGATCAATAGCTTTTAACAGTTTATTGTTTTCAATGGTAGTGGTCAGAGAATATTTTTCCGTATATAAATGTATCGCTATCAGGAAAAACAAAAATGCCAGCCGCGCGCTTAGAGATAACCAACTGGCCGCATAAACACCCAGCGCCAGGCCCAGTACGTTGGAGCCGGCATCTCCCATCATGGCCCGGGCTTTGACATCAACCGGCAGGTAGCATAGTACTGCTCCCAGCAAAGGTGCCAGCAGCAGATAATCAACCTCCGCCAGAACAGCGGCAGCAATTAGCAGTAAAAATAACAGATAACCCTTAATTGCCCGACCCGGTCTCAGATCGAGCAGATTCATCATATTGGTAAACAAAGCCATAAGCAGCGTATTTAAAACTATATTCCACCATGCTCCGCCCAGGGTAACAGCGATGAAAAAAGCGACGAATCCTCCTCCCAGCGCCTTCAGCCCGCCGGTGGTCAGCCGTCCCTTTAACAAAGCGCCAAAATGGCCTCTGAAGCCCAGGGTGTCGCGTTGGCCCAGCATATCATCAATAAAGCCTAAAAACGAAATCACGGTCAGTCCCAGCAGGAAGAACTGATAATTATCTTGCCCCCAGCCCAGGAAAATATAAACCAAAAAAACCAGCATCAGCGCCAGGGGAAAAGTCAGGCCGGCACTGACCGGAATATCAATACCCTGATAATTTTTGCGCACCGCCCCGGTTTTCTTTAACATCGGCAAAAGGAAAAAGAGAAGCAACCCTTCAGCGAGTGCCCCTCCCAGCAAGGCTCCGATGGCAATAAGCGCAGCATTCATTATATGCTCCCCCTTGTTTCTTTGCTGATCACCCTCAGCACATCCAGAAATTGTTTGCCCCGATGAATAAAACCACGCAAGTCACGGCCGGTTTCGTTATGACTCATGGTGGTCGGAACCTCCATTATACGGAATCCTTGGCGCAGCGCCCTGATGCTCATGCCCAGTTCCACTCCATAAGCCTCGGCAAACGGGGTTACTGCCTGTAAAACTTCCCGGGTCATTGCCCTCTGACCGCTTAAAGGTGCGTTGACTTCAATATTTCCAGCTTTCCTGATCGCCCGGGCGGCAGTGCCTTTGACCAGCCCGAACCCACCTTTTTTAGTCGGGGGAGGAAAGGAGGCAATACACAAATCGCATTGATTATTCAGAACCGGTTCGATAATTTTATAGGCTTCGGCCGCACTTGACCCCAGGTCACCATCGATAAAAGCCACAATATCAGTATCAAGCCATGGAACTGCTGCGTTCATGGCCCCGCCTTTACCGCGATTGCTTTTTAAATCAATAACTTTTACCCCCTGCTCCCGTGCCCGCCGGGAAGTATTATCTCCGGAACCGTCGTTGACCACAATGATCTGCACCTCCAGCGGCAGACTCTTTATAGCCTGAACGGTGGCAGTAATTCGTTCCTCTTCATTATATGCAGGGATAACAACCGTAATCTTCTTCAAGCTAAGTTCTCCTTGTAAATTCCTGCGGCAGGACCGGCATAAACAGGGTAGCTTTGGTTTTAATGCCGTAATTGCCGGGCTGACCATTAAGCGCCAGTACCATCGAAATCTGGCCCACACTCATATCAATGTTGTCAACCGTACCAATACTGAATTTCTGGTAATACTTCATATATGAAAACTTGACTTTGGAACTTTCCGTACCGATCACCTGGATTCCATCATCCAGCAAATTCTTAATCAGCGTGCTGTCAAAACCCTCGGGAAAGGATTGACCCAGGGTATTGCTGCCCCCGATCAGAATAACCGTATCAATGGGATTATTATTGGCATAATTTATTTTTATCAGTTTATTTTCGCTTAAAAAAACGTTCAAAGCAGGATCTGCTTGGTTGGTAACCATCAAGGCCAGTGCTTGGGCAACCTTTTGCCTTAAAATATCCGAGGTCGTATTGCTTTCCAGCGCAAAATAATCGATCAGATTGGCACGCAGTTTACTGTCTTTCATATTTATATTTTCCAATACCATCGCCTGACTGTTGATATTGGCCCCAGCCAGGCTTAATGTATTGATAATTCCGCTCGGCATGGCCTGGCTTCCCGAAACCACCACCGCCACGTTACGCCCCTGCAATTGACCCGCCACAATCGGCACCAATATGCTCTGGGCGAAATTCTCATAATTGGTGATCATTTTACTCTTTTTTACGTCCTCAGCCATAAGCGCGCTTTCATGTTCTCTGAGTTTAGCGAACTGCTCCTCCAGGCTTACAATAATTTTTTGCTGCTGTGCGACCATTACGTCATTGCTGACGATGGTGCTGCCGATCAGGATTCCCATGCCAAGAGCCAGGAAAACCGCGACAATCGATACAATATGGTATTTTAAATCAACCATTCCCATCCCACCATTTAAAAAAATATACCCGCCCTTGAACCTCAGTTGAAAAGCAATTTAAGCTGTAGCCATAATAAACTGAAAAATGGCTTGGTCGCGGGTGATACCCACAGCAAAACTACAATCGGAACCAAGGCGGCCAAAAATAACTCCACCACATAACGACGATGTAAACTCTGTTGATACAGCTGACTTACACCGCGGGCATCAACCAGAATGGATCCTACCTTCATCCTCACCAAAAAGGTACTGGCCATTCCTTTGCGGCCTTTTTCAAGAAAATCAATCATGTTGGAGTGTGTACCCACCGCTACAATCAGCCTGGCCCCATGTTCCCAGGCCAGAATCATGGCCGCATCCTCGCTGGTTCCGGTTATCGGGAAAACCACCGGATCAATCCCCATTGCCTGTACCCGCTCCAAACCTGGGGCCTTGCCATTGGCATAAGCATGAACTACAATTTCAGCGCCTGACTGCAACGCCTGATCGGAAACAGAGTCCATATCACCTACAATGATATCCGGTTGCAAGTGAAATTCCAACAAAGCATCAGCCCCGCCATCAACTCCAATCAACACCGGTTTTTGTTCCTGAATGTAAGAACTGATCGCCCGCAAATCCTCTTTGTAACTACTGCCGCGCACTACTATTAATACATGGCGTCCCAATATTTGCGTATTCAAATCCGGTACTTCCAGATTTCCCAGCAGTACATCCTTTTCTTTTTTGGCATATTCCAGGGTGTTATCAACAAAATCATCCAGTTCATGCCTGAAGTTTTGATTGGCTTCATCCAGCTTATTTTGCACATCGGTAAGGGTAAGGATTTTACCTTCAGCCAGTATTAACCTTCCAGACATAATCTTGTTATCATCAATCTCCAGCCAGCTGCCTTCTTTAATATTATCAAAAATCTGGTCGGGGACTTCATCCAGGATCGGGATACCAGCTTTTAGTATTTTCAGCGCACCGCGGGCCGGATAACGACCGGTGATGGATGGCTGGGTATTGATAATCGCCTGGGGCTTAATATCAATCAGATTATTGGCCGCAACTTCGTCTATATCATCATGACTGATAATGGCGATATCACCTTTGCTTAATCTCGTCACCAGGTTTTTAGTACGCCTGTCCAGTTTGGCCCTGCCTTTTACGTGCATAATTTACCTCAAATAATTAATCATTCCGAATTTATACAGATCTATACTATCATATTTACCATACGCATACAAAATCCCTGCAATGAATAACGCCACAAGCATTCCAGGCACCGAAAACAAATGAAAACGATATGGATTGTGAAACATTTATCTTTTTAGGTTGACAATTTGCTGATAATGTTTCAGTATTAGAATATATTAATATATATTGTAGAAATTTGACGATGTCGTTCAGGGAGATGATTTACATTGCCAAATTCATCGTATTTTGAATTATCTCATGTTATGGATGCCATGATAGAAAATCCGTATATGTTTTTTGCGGTCGTAAATGCCGAAGGCAATCTATCAGTATCAGCCAAACCTTGCTGAATCTTTTGAATATTACTGAAGAACAGGCGCTGGGCAAATATATCCTTGACGTTATTCCGGACGGAAAACTTCCCGATGTTTTAAAGACCGGATGCATCGATGATGCTGATGTTTTATGGGTAAATGGACGCAAAACAATTGTTACCCGGGTACCAATTGTCAAAAATGGCGAAATTGTCGGCGCGGTATGCAGCAGCTTATTTATGGATATATCAAGTGCCCAAGATCTGGTGGACAGATTTAATGCTCCGGCTGAACCGGAACTGGATGTAGTTATCAACGGTCTGATTGACAGTCCTTCCATGGGCTATATTATCGTCGATTCAAACTGCATTATTACCCATATCAACCAGACATATCTTAATATTATCGGCAAGAGAAGAAAAGAAGTCATCGGACATCCCATCACCGATATTTCCCACCATTCAAAACTGCCTGAAACCCTGCGCACAGGTAAAATAGACCGACTCGACGTCTGGTCCATCAATGGCCACAGTATGTTGGTCAATCGTCTGCCTATAAAAAGAAACGGCAGAATCATCGGTGCAATTGGTCACTCTTTGGTTTTGGATACTTCCGTACACCAGTTTTTAATGGAAAAACTGCAAAAAGAAGACGATGTCCTCTTTGAAGGATTGATCGAAAGTCCGCATACCGCTTATGTGATTGTAGACCGCAGGGGAATGATCACTTTGATGAATAAAACCATGATGTCAGCATTAAAACTCCACCGGGAAAATGTCATTGGCAAATATATCCTTGATGTCGTCCCTGACTCCAAACTCCCGGAAATTATCTCCACCGGCAGGACCGATAAAGCTGATATCTGTGCAATACTCCCGGGGCGAGACGTTATTGTTGATCGTATGCCGATAATAAAAGACGGAGAAATTATCGGGGCTATTGCCCACAGTGTAATTATGGATATGGCGGAAGTTAAACATTTGATTCAAAGACTGCAGGAAACCCAACAGGAACTGAACATATATAAAGACGAAATTTGTTCTATTTACAAAGCTAAATGGCAATTTAACAATTTAATCGGTAATAACCTGGAATTTTTCAACATTGTAACCATGGCCCAGCAATTTTCCCAAACTTCATCCACTCTGCTGATTACCGGCGAGAGCGGTACCGGCAAGGAACTGTTTGCCCAGTCCATACACAATGCCAGCCCGCGCAGTGCCGGTCCCTTTATCCGCATAAACTGTGCCGCCTTGCCGGAAAACCTGCTGGAATCGGAGCTTTTTGGTTATGCCGA
>Ga0123327_1001869_pt1 | contig 17132 bp, 16 predicted proteins | sample BioC13SIPDNA_4_FD_89701 | JGI IMG/M metagenome (GOLD analysis project Ga0123327, IMG submission 89701) | Anaerobic biogas reactor microbial communites from Washington, USA - Biogas_R1_B C13 SIP DNA | ecosystem: Engineered > Bioreactor > Anaerobic > Unclassified | place: Washington, USA...
CGGCTACCGCGTCGACCGCATCAGCACCGTGCGCGACGTCATGGACGAACTCAAGGGCACCGCTCGCGCCACGCAACTCATATCACCGGAAGCAGCGTAGAAAAACCGTTCCAGGTTCCAGGTTCCAAGTTCCAAGTTCAAGAATGAAAGGCAAAAAAGGGACACGTGCATGGTTGCGTCGCCCTTTTTCCTTTTGTTTTTTACTTGGAACCCTTGAACCCTTGAACTCTTGAACTTTCCTTAACCCGTGCTGTTGCAAAGTCGTACAGGTTCTGATAACGTGTTAGAAAAATTCAGGAGGGTCCGCCGGCATGTACAAGCGCGTGACTGTAAGACAATCCTTTTTCATCCTCGCAGGCCTCGCCCTGCTGCTCGTCCTTCCTCTTGCCGCCGTTGCCGGCGATGACGCGCGAGACCGCTTCGTCGACGTCAGGGAGCATATCCCCTCTGTCATCATGGACATACGTTATTTCAGCCCTCACAACTTTGTCGGGGAACGCATCGACGGCTACAACGCCCCGAAGTGTCTTCTCACCAGGGAAGCTGCCGGCGCCTTGAAGCGCGTCCAGGAGGACCTCGAGGGATTCTCCCTTTCCCTCAAGATCTACGACTGCTACAGGCCGCAGAGGGCGGTCAGTCACTTCGTCAGGTGGGCGAAGGACATCGGCGACACACGGACAAGGAAGGAGTTCTATCCCACCGTCGATAAGAGCCGCCTCTTCGAGGACGGCTACATAGCCGAGAGATCCGGCCATTCCCGGGGAAGCACCGTCGACCTGACCATAGTACCCATGCCTGTCCCCGAGCAGCAAGAGTACGACCCGGGACAGGAACTCTTCGCCTGCTACCTCCCCGCTTCCGAACGGTTCCGTGATAATTCCATCGACATGGGCACCGGCTTCGACTGTTTCCACACCCTTGCCAACACGGCGAACAGGTCCGTCGGTCCCGTTCAGCGCGCGAACAGGCTCCTCCTCAAGACCCTCATGGAAAGACAGGGGTTCGTCAACTACGACAAGGAATGGTGGCACTTCACCCTGAAGAACGAGCCCTTCCCCGACACCTACTTCGACTTCCCGATAGACTAAAAAAGGGCAGCGAAAAAACCTCTGCCCCAACCATTCCCCCCCGTCCTATAGGCCCTATCCCCGTCCTATAGGCCCTATAAGTCCCATAGGCCCTATGTCTCCTATAGGTCTTATTGCTTTTCTCCCGTCTCCCCCCTTACTCGCTCCTGTACTCGATCAACCCGTGTGTCAGCGCATAGTGAATCAGCCCCTGCGTGCCCTTCACGCCTATCTTGTCCATGATCCGGGCCCGGTACGTTCGTATCGAATTTATGCTCAGATTGAGCTCGTCGGCAATGTCCCGTATGCTCTTCCCGCTGCCGAACATGCGCATCACCTGGAATTCGCGGTTGGAGAGCCTCTCATGGGCGGGCTTCGCGATATCGGATTCGAAATCCACGACCATCCGCACCGCAAATGCCGGATTGACATATCTCTTCCCCGAGAGTATCTTCCGGACCGCGGTGACCAGTTCTTCCGGGGCGCTTTGCTTGGTGAGATACCCCTGGGCCCCTGTCCTGATGGCCCGCACCGCGTAGAGTTCCTCGGGATACATGCTGATAACGAGAACGGGCAATTTGGGTCGTTTCCTTCTCAGGTCGCTGAGGATGTCGAGGCCGTTCGCATCGGGAAGGCATATGTCGAGGAGAACGAGATCGTAATCGTTCCTCTTGACCTTCTCGATCAACTCCCGGCCCGTGCCGGCCCCTTCCACGACGACCCCGCCGAAATTCTCACGCAGGATCTCCCTCAAGCCCCTGAATACGACGGGGTGGTCATCCGCTATGATAACGTTACGCATCATATCTCCTCAAACTGAGAATGCATCGCGCGTGATGAACTATGCGTGCTGATCGGCACTGGATGGCGGCGGAACGAGGTGTTGTATCCTGGTCACTTCCGGGAATTGGATGGTGCCGCCCGTTCGCCGGCGGGCGGCGGTGCGGCGGCAGGCGGCTGCGTCGGTCTGATGGTCTCGCCGACAGGCAGCGGCGGGGGTTTTACAGCACCGGGGGGCTGCGGCACCGTGCGAGCCGGCCTCACCGGGGCCGGGGGCGGCGTCTGTACCGGTTTCGTCCGCCCGGGCTGCTGAGGGGCAGGGGGAGCGGCGGTGTCCTTTCGTTTATCGGGAGGGGATAGCTGGACGGTCATCCTGTCCTCACCCCTGACAAGCACTATCCTGTCGGTTCCGATCTCGGCGACGGTATACCCGCCCACCTCCTCTCCCAGCTTCACGACCCGCTGGCGTTTGCCCCTGCCCGGAGTGGTCACGGGGTTCTTCTTGTCCTCTATGAAGGCAAGGCGGACCGTGTCGATCGTCGTGCCATAGAGCACGATCTCGGGTCTCGGGACCTCTGCCTTCCGGTCAACGGGGATGACCCGGTCCGGGTGGAAGAGGTTCGCTTCTCCTATGACGGCGTAATCCGAAGGCAGCTTCGGCTGCAGGTCCGCCCTCGGCCCTTCCTGTCCGGGCGGCTTCGCCTTGATGCCGGGCAGAGAATAGCCGTGGCGCACCCTGACGAGGGGGGCGGCCGTCATGACAACAAGTGCGATGACCACGGCAAAGAGAACCATGTTCATCACGGTGGCATTGCGGATAAGATACCTCACGACTTTCATGTCATTTACCGCTCGCCAGGGCCGACACCCGGAGCTTGACCATCAGGTCCCTGGGATCCTTGAAATTCCTGACACGGGTGTCCACTTCCTTGACCACGAGGTATGGTACGCTTGTCTCAAGCGTGTAAAGAACGTCGCCGAGCGCCCTGGTGTCCGGCAGCACCGCGTCGACGCTCACGCTCACCACTTTGAGTTTTCCCAGGTCCTCCGGTCGTTCGACACGCTCACTCGCTATGGACCCCCCCCTTCCCGTTATGGACCCCTTCACGATGTTCTGGAGCGTTGCCGCGGCAATGCTGAGGGTTTCCGCCGAGATCACCCTGGCGGCCTCGGCGTTCCTCCTTTCCTTCAGGGATTCCAGCCTCTTTTCGAGCAAAGGTCTCTCGGCGATGAGATTCACGTATCGTTCGAGGGTTCCCCATCGCGCCGCCTGCCTCTCCCTGAGCGATGCCACTTCGCCCTTCACGGCCAGATATCCGTACTGGTACGCAACGAGCCCGGCGAGCACCACGATGAACGGCGCGGCAAGGGAAACGAGCCTACTTCTTCCTTTCATCTTTCGGCCCTCCCGCCTTCTTCTCCTCGAAACCTTCCATCTGCATCTTGATCACGAAGCGGTCGGCGTTCTGCCGCGTGTCCCGTATGGTGGGTGAAGAGAACTCAACCTTCTTGAAGAGGCTCGATTGCTCAAGCTTCGGGAGCATCTCCGTCGCCGAGCCGGCGTATCCCTCGGTCTCCACCGTCTCGCCCGTTATCCTCAACCGCGTGAGCCAGACGCTTTTCGGCAGGACCGTGGTCAGTTCCTTCATAACGTCCAGAGTCATGGGGGTGGATTCCTTGAATTCCCTGATCCTGTTCATGTCCGTCTCGATGGACGCGATCTCCTGCCTCAATGCTTCGATCGCCCGGATCTCGCCCCTGCGTATCTTCACCTGGTATTCGATGCGATTGAGCCTCGCCTTCTCCATGTGAAGAGGGACAACGAGGTAGAGAACGGCCGCCGCCGCGATGAGCCCGATGAGCACCCAGGTGACGGGCGTTGCGAGGCCTCTGCCCCGTGCCTCGAGACGGTTCTTAGCCAGGTTGAAGCCCTTCGCCCCGGGCCAGATCGTTTCCACGAGGCCCCCGAGGGGACCGGCGACACCATCTTCGATGTCCGCCCTGAAGAATCTTTTTATGTCCTCGCGGCCTATGGTCTTCACGGGGACACCCAGCTCTTCGTCAAGACGGGCATACCTGCCGGAGGCTTCGAGAAAAACCTTGGGCGGCAGCCCTTCAGCATCGAAACCGGCAAGCAGGGGGGAAAGCCCCGCCCTGATCTCCTTGAGGTCCTCCTCCCTGTCCACGCCCGCGAGCCTCCCCGACGAACCGGTGAGAAAGACCCCGTCCTTCATCAGGCATCCGTCGTATCCTTCTTCATCGACGGCAAGGCACAGGACCATGCCCCTCGCGTCCCCGAGGATGGTGCAGAGTGTGCCGAAGGCGGTCAGGTCCGTCGTTATCCTCGCCGGCTTCACCCCATGTGCCATCAGGGCGTCGAGATAGGGTTTCGCCGTCCCTGACCTCATTGCAACGATGGCGACCTTCAGTCTTTCCCCATCCTCCGAAGCGATCGCAAAATCGTACAAGGCCTCAGCGGGGGCAAAGGGGGTAAACCTGTCCAGTTCGTAGGCGATGACGGACGCCAGGTTCTCCTTCACCACCGAGGGGAGCTCGGCTACCCTTGTCAGGACCCAGGGCCGCGGGACGGAGAGGACGATCACCGCATCGCGTGCCCGGAAGGCGTCACGGGCGGAGAGGACCGCCGATGCCAGTTCTTCCGGACGCGGATACCTCCCCTCCTCGAAACGAAAGCGTCTGAATCCCACGACCTTCGGCCGCGACAGGAATTGCGTTCCACAGACGACTGTGACATGGCCCTTGCCGATGGAGGCGCATAGACATTTCTCCGGGATGACGACGCCCTTGAGAACATTGAAGCCGAGAGTGTTCTTGAGATGTGCAAGAGAGGTCCTGGCACGTCTTTCAAGGGCGTCGGCGTGTCGCCTCAACGGTGCGAGCAGCTTCCCGGGCGTCATCGGCGCATCTCCGAAGGGGTCTTGTAGTACAGGAACCGGGGTACCGTGCCGGGCACGGAGACTATCGCACGAATCCCGTACCCCTCTTTCGAATCTCCCTGGAAACCAACGGATTCTATCGTGTAAACGTCTGTCTCGCTCATGTCTATGTATTGCGCAAGAACGGGAAAATTGAGCCCCGTTATGGCCTGGATCTCCTGGACGGATCTGAACTCGGCCGCCTCCCGCTGACTGAGGACCCTATTGACCGTGTCCTCGTTGAGGCCCGGCAGGGCCATGAGGACCTCTCTCGGGGCCGCGTTGATGTTCACCTTCGAGGACGTCCCGTATATGGTCAGGTAATGGACGATCCCCTTGCGCTCCCCGGTCCCGAAAAGAATATCGGCTGTCACCCCCCGTACCAGCAAGAGCTCCTCGATGGCATCGAAAGGCCTGTTCTTTGCCCTGTACGGGACAGGAAGGGCAAGATAGTATTCGTCTTCCGCGCCGTTCAAGCGTCTCAGATCGTCCTTGTCCGTCCAGTCAAGAATGGAATCAACGATGACGGCGGCCTCTTCGTCGGTTGTTCCCGTGTTGACGAGAAGACCCCTCAATACGATGCCCGTAAGGTCCGTCATCTTGTTGATGTCGATCTTGCCCGATTCGGAAAGGAGCCTGAGATCATACCTGCCCTGCCCGATCCGACCGTCATACCGCCTGCCGTCGATCCTCATCACCTCGTTCCCTTCAACGACCACGGCCTGGTTCCGGAAGGTCTGCCTGTGGTAGATCTCCATGATCGCCCTCTCCACGCCGGCCTCGGCGAGGAACTTCTTCTGCGTCCCCTCCTTGAAGAAGATCGTTGAACGGGCCTCCGTCCTCGTCAGGAAGGAGAAGGAGATCACGAGGGCCGTGAGCATGGTGATCACCCAGAGCACCATGAGAAGGGCTATGCCTTTGCGGGACCGGATCATGAGGCCGCCCTCCGGGCCCTGACCGGTACGGTCAGCTGGACCTTCTCACCTCCCCGGGTGAGGTTCACCCGGATCTTCCGGGGGAAGAGCAGTTCATCGGTCCACGTTTCGACCCATTCCCCGGCGGTGTCGTCGGCATCGTTCTCCTTGCGGAAATACTCGAAACCTATCTCTTCCATTCCGTCGAAAAGCTTGATCTCCCTGGCATTTTCCACCCCTATCGTGTTCTCCTCGATGTACAGCGCGCTCCTGCCTTCCCCGTTCGGCTTCACCCGGTAGGCCACGGTGACGTACCCCCTGTATCCTCCCGTGAGCGAGTAGTTCGACGCGAATTTCACGGAGTCCTCCGACCCTTCGAAGAACAGGCGGCCCGCTTCGTCATCCGCCCTGACAAGGGGTATTGCCGACTGTATCTGAGCATCGACGACAAGGAAGGAGACCTTGAACCGCTCCAGGTACTCCCATTTGCGCTCGCCCCTTTCGATGGAACGGTGGGCGAGCCGCATGGCCCCGGCCATGACCGTCACGAGCAGGCTGATGAGCGTGATCGAGATCATCACCTCGAGGAGCGTAAAGCCCCGTCCCCCGACACGGGGGTCACACCCTGACCGCAGAACGGTCATATCCTGCCCACCTTTTGTTTTTTCACGGTCTTCATGGTCCTCAAGGTCATGGACCTCTCCGCGAGCAGACTTCTCCATGTGAGCCTCACACCTATCTCCAAAACCTCGAAGGGCAGGTCCCGCGTCCTTCTTTCGTAGACCTTCGACACCGTGGTTTCCACGCGGTATCCTTCGGGGGTCGTTTCGCTCGACGTACCCTCCGCGATATCCTCCTCATCGAGGACCTGCCTCATCCTGGCCTCCGCCCGCACCACCGCCGAGACGTAATCCTCCGATGTCGAAAGCACCCTCAGGTTGGAAGAGAAGAGCTGCAGTATCACCGTCACGGTCACCGCCAGAAGAGAGAAGGCTACGATGACCTCGAGGAGCGTGAATCCCCGTTCCTTTCCGGCCGGCTTTCTCATTTCCCTCTCCTCATCCGTCCTGTCCTCCTCTTTGAACTCACTCCTTCAGGACCACCGCCCCCAGGACGGGGTCAATTTCGATGGAGAGGACCCTTTTGCCCCCGGACAGGGTTATGCGTCCCCACGTCACCTGGCCAGACCCGTTGAAAGGGATCGAGTACCGTCCCCGCGTTATCTCGCCTTCCAGGGCATCGGTGATCTTCACCGTGACCCCCTGCGGGATGCGCCTTGTGTGCACTCCCTGAATGCCGTACCGTCCGGTTTCGAGATCGACGAACACCGTCCGGGTCTCACCGCTCGTCTTCGCGAGCAGCCTTGCGAACCGCAGCATGGCCGACAGTTCCCTCCCCGCCGCGTTCAGGTTCTGGGAAGGAAGCATGCTGGAGAAGAACACTGTCGAGATCCCGAGGACGATCAGAACGAGCACCATCACCATCATGATCTCGAGGAGCGTGAACCCGCCACTGGACGGGAGCGGTCTTTCCACTCTTCTAAGTGTCATAGCTCTCAAAAGGGCAGCTCCAGTATACTGAACACAGCCATCAGCATGGATACGACGATGAAGGCGATGATGATCCCCATGCCAAGGATTATTGCCGGCTCCAGAAGACTCATGAACCTCTTCACGGCATCCCTGAGCGCCTTCTCATAGGCGGCGGCCACCTTGAGCAGCATGGCGTCGAGCTGCCCCGTCTCCTCCCCGACCTTGATCATGGAAAGCGCGAGCTGAGGAAAGACACCGGCCTCCATGAGCGGACCGGCTATTCCCCTGCCTTCTCTGACGTTCCTGGCGATGGATTCCACGGACCCCGCTATGATCCTGTTGCCTATGACATCCTTGGCGTTGCCGAGGGCCTGCAGGAACGGCACACCGCTCTTGAGGAGAGTTCCCAGGGTCCTGCAGAAACGCGCCGTTTCCAACTTTCTCACGACATCACCGAGGACCCTCAGTTTCAGCTCGTCCCACCGCAAGGCCCCCTGTTCCGTTCCAGCGTACAGTTTCAGGGCCGCCAGAACAAGGACGGCAACGGGAAAAAGCACCCACCACCACGACCGCAGCGCCTGGCTCATGGTGAGGATGATCTGGGTCGACAGGGGAAGACTGCCTCCTATCTCCTTGAATATCGCCGAGAACCTTGGGATAACGAAGGTGAGGAGAATGATTATGGATATCCCGCCCGTGACCGTCAGAATGAGGGGGTACACCATCGCGGATACGATGCTGTCCTTCAGCTCCTTTGCCGACTCCAGGAACTCGTTGAGCTTGTCGAGAACGATATCGAGAACTCCCCCGGTCTCCCCTGCCCGTATCATGCTCACGTAGAGCTTCGAAAACACCTCCGGATGCTTCTTCAGGGCCTCGGAAAAGGAGCTTCCCTCGCGGATGCCTTTGAGCACGGAGTTGATGACCTCCTTCATCTGCTTCCCTTCCGATATCTCCGAGAGTATGTTGAGGCTTCTGTCGATGGGAAGGCCCGCGCTGAGGAGCGCCGAGAGCTCCGTGGTGAACGTGAGAAGGTCGCCCTTCGAGGACCTGATCGCGAAGGTCTTCCTGAGGCCCTCCCTGGGCAGGGACACCTTGAGGGGTATGACCCCGGTGTTCCTTATCTTCTCGACGGCGGTCCTTTCGTCGGACGCCTCGACAACGCCTTCGACGATGGCGCCCTCGAGGGTCGTGGCGGTGTATGAGTACATGGCCACCTAGTCCTCCTGAGTAACCCTGAAGACCTCACCCGGGGTCGTGCCGCCCATCTCGATCTTTCGTATCCCGTCCTCCAGGAGGGTCTTCATCCCGCCGCTGCGGGCCGCCTTTCTGATCTCTCCCTCGTCGGCGTTCTTCAGGATGAGACGGCGCATGGCCTCATCGACGAGGAGCAGTTCGAAGATCCCCATCCTTCCGCGGAAGCCGGTGTGGGTGCATGCCTCGCATCCCTTACCCCGGTACAGGCGCGCGTCCCCGCGGATGCCGAGAGCCTTTAGCTCCTCGGCCTGGTCCCCTGACGTATCCTCGACCTTGCACTCGAGGCAGATGACCCTGACGAGCCTTTGCGCGAGGATGCCCCGGACCGTCGAGGACAGAAGGAAGCTCTCCACCCCCATGTCGAGGAGCCGGGTGATGGCACTGGGGGCGTCGTTGGTGTGGAGCGTCGAGAACACGAGATGGCCCGTGAGAGCCGCCTGTATTGCGATCTCGGCCGTCTCGAGGTCCCGTATCTCTCCGATCATGACCACGTCCGGGTCCTGCCGCACGATGTGTCTCAAGGTGTTGGTGAAGCTGAGACCGATCGTCGGCCTCACCTGTATCTGGTTGACCCCCTTCAACTGGTACTCGATGGGGTCCTCGACGGTGATGATCTTCTTGTCCGGCGAGTTTATCTTGTCAAGGGCCCCGTACAGCGTCGTCGTCTTCCCGCTCCCGGTGGGTCCGGTGACGAGTATGATCCCGTTGGGCCTCTTTATGAGCTGGTTGAAATCACGAAGCGTGTCGGGCATGAAACCCAGGGCATCGAGATCGATGACGATGCTCTCCTTGTCAAGGATCCTCATGACGATGCTCTCTCCATGGAGGATAGGTATCGTGGAGACCCTGAGGTCGATCTCACGGTCTCCCGCGAGAAGCCTGATACGGCCGTCCTGTGGCAGCCTGCGCTCGGCGATGTTCAGTTTCGCCATGATCTTGATCCGCGACACCATCGCGGCCTGGAGCCGTTTCGGGGCCGATTCCACGTCGCTCAAGACCCCGTCTATACGGTAGCGCACCTTCACCTCGTCTCCGAAAGGCTCGATGTGGATATCGCTCGCCCTGCTTTCCACCGCCCTCGTGATGAGGAGATTGACGAGCTTGATGATGGGCGCCTCGGATGCGAGGTCCTTGAGGTGACCTATGTCCTCTTCCTCCACCCCGCCCGGCGACTCCTGGCCCTCTTCGTCGATGCCTTCCATGATCCGGTCAATGCTCTGCTCCTCCTGGCCGTAGAATTTCGACAGGTGCTCGTCGATGACCTCTCCGGCGGCGGTGTAGACCTCTACCTCCCCGGCCGTGGCGACGCGCAGGGCCTCGATCACCTCACGGTCCTCAGGATCCGCCATTATCACCTTCAAAACGTCGTTCTTGAACTCGAAGGGGATTATCCTGTTCTCGCGGATGAAACGTGTCGATATCCCGTCAATTACGAGGGGCACCGTGGGAAAATCTTCGGCATTCAGGAAGATAGCACTGCCTTTTGACACTGGTATTCCTCATGGCTCCTTTTCTATTCCACCCTTTCCGGCTGCGCCTGGAAACCGTTCTGAACCGGGCCGCTCTTCCGCTCCCCGCCGTCCTTCTGCTCCGCGCCTCCCGGGGGGAAGCCGCCCTGTGGACTGTCCGGAGGTGGAGGCTCCGGTTTTACCTTGATGAGCTCTTCCCTTTTCACCTTTCCCTTCCCGGTCCTGGTAACGCTGTCCACGTAATCGGAGGTGACCGCGTTGGCGTCGGCATGGGTGCGGATCACGCGGGGCGTGAGCAGGATGATGAGCTCCGTCCTCTGTTCGCTGTCTGTGGTCTGTCCGAAGAGGTATCCAAGAACGGGGATCTTGCTCAGGAAAGGGATGCCCGACCGGGATTTCGTTATGTCATCCCGTATCAGTCCCCCGATGATGATCGTGTTGCCGTCCTGGACGACGAGGCTTGTCGTCGTCTCCGTCTTCTTCAGGATGATGTAGTCTTCGTTGTCGAAAAGCTTGATCGTCTCGTAGGACGAGACCTCCTGCGTGATATCAAGGGTCACGAGACCGCCTTCGTTGATGCGGGGCTTCACCTTGAGGATGATACCGATGTCCTTGTACTGGATCGTCCGCTGGGGCGCCACCGTTCCCGAACCGAAGGTCTCCGAGGAGACAACGGGTACCTGTTGGCCCACCTGGATACGGGCCTCCTTGTTATCGGACACCAGGACATGGGGGACGGCAAGGAGCTTTGCCCGAGAGTCCGTGGCGAGCATGTCGATGACGGTCTTGAAATCTCCCCCCACGGTGCCCGCAAAGGTGAAGGTGCCCGTACCGGTGGTGCTTGTCGGCGTCGCGCCGGGGACGTTGAACCCTACCGTTCCCTCCACTCCGCCCAGAACACCTCTCATGCCGCCGGGGTTGAACTGCAGCGCCCAGGATATGCCCAGCTTCAGTTCATCCTTCAGGCTCACCTCCGCTACCACGCCCTCGAGAAGCACCTGCCGCGGTATCACGTCGATCCTCTCGATCGCCGCTTTTATGAACTCATAGTCCTCCTGCGTGGACAGGATTATGAGAGCGTTGAGGCCTTCATCGGCGATGATCTTCGTGATCGGCGATACGAGCATATCGCCCCCCTGCGCACCGGCGGTGCCCTGCACCGAAGGGCGTCCCGCCTGCGGTTGTGCCGGGGGCGTCCCGGGGGCGGGAGCTGTCGCCCCTGCCGCGGTGACGGTGGCAACGGGGGCCTGGGGAGGTTTCGCGGACAGGAGGACCTGCTGGAGGATGGCCGCCACGTCCTTCGCCTTGCCGTTCTGGATATTGTACACGGAGACCTTCGGCTTCTTCTGCTTCGTCTGCTCACCGTCGAAGAAGCTGATGAGGGTGAGCAGACGTTTCACGTTCGAATCAGTATCCACGAGGATGATGTAATTGATGTTGGGCAGGTCTATCACCACGGCGGTCGTCGTGAGAAAGGGCGTGATGAGCTTGATCGTCTCCGACGAGTGCACGTGGAGCAGCGGCACCACCTGGATGATGGATTTCCCCTGGATGACCACCTTCCCGGGTTCCCTCCCGAACCTCACCTGGGCCGGCTCCTTCGCGACATCGCTGATGGGAACCACCCGGTACAGACCACTCTCTTCAACGACACCAACACCGTTGAGGCGCAGGATCGTCTCCATGACGGGGAGGACCTGGTCAAGGGTGACAGGCGCCACGGACCGGAAGGTCACCCGCCCCTTCACCCTCTGATCGACAACATAGTTGACCTTCAGTATCTCTCCAAAAACGGTTTGTATCACCGAGAAGACATCGGCATCGTCGAAGTTGAGGCTGATACGCCCCACCGCGGGACGCGGAGGCTGCTGCGGCCGGCGCTCCCCCTTCTGCGGCTCCCGCCCCTGGGGGCGGACTGGAGGAAAGGAAAGAGGCTGCTGCGGCCGGGGGGGCTGGACGGCCGGCGGGGTGGTCTGCCGTGCCGCAGGAACAGCCGGCGCCGACGGGGTGGCCTTCGCCGCCCCGGGCCCCAGGGGTGGAGACGGGGCCGGGGGTTTTGAAGGTGAAGCCGGCGCCGGGGCAACCTCAAGCGCCGATCGGGTGGCCTTCTCTGCGGCAGGGACAGCCTGTACCGCCGCGGGGGTTGTTGTTTGTGTTGCAGACGCTGCCCCCTGAACGGCGGGTGCCGCCTTCTGCGCGGCAGACTCAGAAGGCATGACAGGCTGTATCACCTGCGGGGCTGTCTCAAGCTGGGCGGCGCGTCTGATCGGAGGCGCGTCCTCCGTCAGGGGGCGCGTCGTGATGGCATCCTCGGAGGCGTGCGCCACGGGTCCGAAGCACCCCAGAAGGGAAAGAACGATCGCTATCGCCGGATATCTCATGGCCCGGGCCTTATCCTCGTCCTCATCTCACCGCTACTGCCAGCTCGTCACGTCCGCGTCTTCGCCTTCTCCGCCGGGCGATGCGTCTCTCCCGTAGGAAAAGAGATCATATTCCCCGTGACTTCCCGGGGATTGGTAACTGTACGGTTTACCCCAGGGGTCATTGGGCAGGGCCTTCTTCAGGTAGGGCCCGTCCCAGCCCTCCACTCCGGGGTTCACGGCAAGCATGTTGAGGCCTTCCTGGGTGGTGGGATATCGTCCGACATCAAGCCTCATCTGGTCCAGGGCCTGTCCGAGAAGCTCGATCTGGGCCTTCGCGGCGGCCTGTTTCCCCTTGCCCAGCTTGGGAAAGAGCCTCGGCGCCACCAGGGCCGCCAGAAGACCCACAATGACCATGACAACGAGGAGTTCGATGAGGGTGAAGCCTTTTCTGTTCTGCCCGCTAAAGATCTTTCTCATTCAGGACCCCCGGTGAAACCTCCCGGGTGACCACAGGTCCGCCCCGGGAGACACTTCCTGACGTGCCGCTTGCGAGAGAAGCCTATATTTGCAGGATACAAGAAAGTCGTCCACCTGTATGTCATAAAAACAACAATTATTCTGTAGTGCATGCAACGTGGCCTTTGTCATCATTTTTGATTACAGCGGTCTGCCTCTTCCTCTCTCACGCCGACTCCCTCTTCTTGAAGTCATCCGGTCTCAGGTTGTGCTTTTTGAGAAGGTCGTAGAGGTCGGCCCTGTACTTGCCCGCGTATTTCGCCACTTCGGTGATGTTGCCCTTGCATATCTCGAGAAGGTAGATGAGATAACTCTTCTCGAAGGCCTCCTTGGCCTCCTTGAGGGGCCTCAGCGGCTCCTGGGAGACAACGCCCTTTGTCTGAAAGACGAGGTCTTCCGTGATATACTCCCTGTCGGTCATGGCGGCCGCGTACTCGATGACGTTCTCGAGCTCCCTGATGTTGCCCGGCCAGTCGTAGAGCATCAGCTTTTGCATTGCCTCGGGGGTCACGCCCTTGATGTCCTTCTTCATGAGCGCGCCGGCCTTTTGGAAGAAGAAGTCGACGAGAGGCGGAATGTCCTCTTTCCTTTCCCGTAACGGGGGCAGCTGGATGGGGATCACGTGGATCCTGTAGTACAGGTCCTCCCGGAAAAGGTCGAGGCGCACCTGTTCTTCGAGGTTCTTGTTCGTTGCCGTTACGATCCTAACGTCGACATCGATGACCTTTTCGCTGCCCACAGGACGGATCTTCCTCTCCTGGATGACACGGAGGATCTTGGCCTGTATGGAGAGAGGCATGTCGCCGATCTCATCGAGGAAGATGGTCCCGCCGTGGGCCTGCAGGAAGAGTCCCTTCGTTTCCCGTATGGCCCCGCTGAAGGCCCCCTTTTCATGACCGAAGAGGTTGCTCTCCAGGAGAGGTTCCGGCAGGGCGGCACAGTTGATAGCCACGAAAGGCCTTTCCTTCCTGTCGCTGGCGAGATGTATCGCCTTGGCTATGAGGTCCTTGCCGGTGCCGCTTTCCCCCAGGAGCAGAACGGTGGAGTCCGTCTTGGCGATGCGCGATATCGTCTCCAGCACGCCCTGCATCTTCTTGCTGTTGGCCACTATGTTGGAGAAGCTGTACTTCGATTCGAGAAGGCCCTGAAGCCTTTCGATCTCCGAAGACATCCGCCGGTTCTCCATCATCTTCCCTATCTCGAAAAGAAGGACCTGGGAATCGAAGGGCTTGGTGAGATATCCGTAAGCCCCCCGTTTCATCGCTTCCACGGCGCTCTCGATGCTCCCGTAACCGGTGAGGATGATGACGGGCATCCCGGGGCTTATGAGATGGAGCTGCTCCATCAGTGTTATGCCGTCGGTGCGCACGAGCTGAAGGTCAACAACGGCAAGATCGATCACCTGTTCTCTCGCCTGTATCAGCGCCTCCACCTCATCCGTCGCCGTCACCACATCGTAGCCCGCCTGTTCAAGGCCCATCTGGATAAGCTCCAGAAGATTCCTCTCGTCATCGACTACCAGTATCTTACCCGTGGACATAGATCTCTCCTATCTTTTCTCTTCCCTCTTCTTCTCCTCGATCTCGATATCCACCTTCTTCGACTGCTCGATGATCTGCTTCAACCGTGTGTTCTCCTCCCGGGCCTCAGCGGAAGCCCGCTTGAGCTTCATGTTCTCCTCGAGCACTTCCGTCCATGTCCTAGCCTGCTCCTTCAGGGGACTGTAAGGGTACTCCCTGTTCAGCCGCTTGAAGAAGCCGACGGATCTTTGATAGTCCCTGTTCTGGTTCCCGGGATGGGCAAAGATGAGGCCCATCGTAAAGAGCGCCTCGTCTCCGTGGGACGGTCCCGCCGGCCCTGCCAGAACGCCTTCCGACACCCTCAGGGACAATTCGTACTTGCCCAGCGCGATGAGCCTTCGCGCCTCATCGAGGCTCCGGCGCGCGTCGGAGGCCGCCCGGACGGTCTCCCCGGGCCCCTCGGCCGCTTTTTCCGGCACCGCGCAGCCGAAGGCCGCGAGATACATCACAAGGGCAATACAAAGAGAAAGACGGTTCCCTCTCCCGGTTCGCTCTGTGCCCACACCTTACCTCCATGCGCTGTTATGATATGTTTCACGAAAGCCAGGCCCAACCCCGTGCCCTTCATGGACCCCGGGGCCTGTCCCGGTGACTGGTGGAACTTCTCGAAGATCGTTTCAAGGTTCTCCTTTGGAATGCCCGGGCCCGTGTCCCGTATCGAGAACTGCACTGTGCGGTCCCTGCGGCCCGCCTCTATCGTTATGCTGCCGTTCTCAGGGGTGAATTTGACGGCGTTTCCGAGCAGATTCCTCAAGGCCTGAAGGATCCTCTCCCGGTCCAGTTTGAGGGGAGGGATATCGCCCTCATCGCCTGTATCCACCTCGATGTGGATCTTCTTCGCCTCCACGAGAGGGGTCATCTCCATGACCACGCGATTGATCAGGGACTGAATGTTCTCCTTGCCGAATGTGAAGGGCATCATCCCCGCCTCCATCTTCGAAAGCTCAAGGAGCGAGTTCACAAGGTCGATGAGTCTGTTCGTCTCTTCAGACAGTATGGCGAACAGCCTCTTCTGCTTGTCCGGTATGGGGCCTCCCGCGCCGTCGCGAAGCAGGCTGATGCCCTGCTTGATCGATGCGAGAGGTGTGCGCAGCTCATGGGACATGGTGGCAAAGAACCCTGACTTCATCGTATCGACCTTTTTGAGCTTCTCGCACATCAAGTTGACGGCTCCGGCCAGCTCCGCGACCTCACGGGGCGAGCCGATGTCGAGGTTCCCTTCAAAGACACCCCGGGAGACCTCCCTTGTCTTTGCCATCAGGACCTTCAGGGGCTTCGTTATGCTCCGCGTGCTGACAAGAGATCCCAGGATGACGATCAGCACCGCACCGGCGAACATCAGGATCGACAGGCGCTCAGCCGATCCTGCCGTCTCCTGTATCCTGTTCATCCGCTCCTGAATGTCCTTGAGGTAGGATGTCTCCAGCGTTTTCAACGCCTCCAGCACCTGTCCCACAGCCTCTTCCTTCCGCTGGCCGTAGTCGCTCCGGCTGTATGGCAGGCCGGTCTTCGACATCTCTACCTCCTCATTCACCAGTGACAGGTAGCGTCCGTACTCCGATCTCACCCTGGCAAGGATATCCCTGTTCGAAGAGGCACCGGCTATCTCGGAGATCCCGGACAGATATCCTTCGAAGGCCTTCTGCCCCGAGGTCATTTGCGTGAGAAAGATCGGGTCCCCCGTGATAACGTATTTCTTCTCCGATCCGACATGGGAAAGAAGGGAATCGACGAGCTTTTGCTTGAGATCCACGGCGCGCTGGTCCACATTGAAGATAATGCCCACCTCGGCGTTCACCTGCCGAAGCCTCAGGACCGTGTACGCGCTTATGGCGCCCAGGATCAAAATGATCGTGATATACCCGAGAAACAGCCTGGAGAATATGCTCAGTTTCATGGGACAGTCATTCCAGCCGGGCCCTTAACGGGTAAAATGCCGGGTCGGCCGGCTAATTCAGATCAGGTACCTGATGATCCACCGGAGCAACACGCGAACTGACCGGGGAGGAGGATATGAAGGAAATATCCTTCAGTCAAAATTCTGACATGAAGGGAAAAACCTGCATTTGAGACCCTGAAGACAGACTGCGGAAACATCTCATCACCTTTAACTTCAACAGTATAGCACATTTCCTCACCTCGAGGCACGGCTTTTGCTCTTCTCGGGGCAGCGATCGAAAATTGGCCAGTCGATTCGGCACGTATTAAATCTTCGGGAGGTTTTAATGTATCACCAGAGCAACGGGAGTAAAAGCAAATCGTTTTCTCTGTTCTTGATCCTGGCTATCTGTTGTCTCTTTCTGGGAGCATCCGCGTTCCATCCTTCGGTAAAGGCGGAGGCGGCAAGCGTGACACTCGGCTGGGACGCCGCGGCGGGCGTCTCAGGATACAAGCTTTACAGAGGAACAGCGAGCGGCAGCTACACGACGAGCGTCAATGTCGGAAACCAAACGAGTTACACCCTTTCCGACCTCGCGAGCGGGACCACATACTACTTCGCCGTGACCGCCTACGACTCATCTCAGGAGGAGAGCGGTTACTCCAACGAGGTGAGCTACGCGGGCGGCGGTTCCTGTACCTATTCGATCTCACCATCGAGCGCCTCCTTCACGACGAGCGGTGGGACGGGGACGATCACGGTGACAGCCGCAAGCGGCTGCACCTGGAGCGCGTCGACGGGGGTATCCTGGGCAACGATCTCCTCGGGCACGAGCAGGA
>Ga0123327_1001880_pt1 | contig 17081 bp, 18 predicted proteins | sample BioC13SIPDNA_4_FD_89701 | JGI IMG/M metagenome (GOLD analysis project Ga0123327, IMG submission 89701) | Anaerobic biogas reactor microbial communites from Washington, USA - Biogas_R1_B C13 SIP DNA | ecosystem: Engineered > Bioreactor > Anaerobic > Unclassified | place: Washington, USA...
AGATGTACCTGCACCAATATCCACCAGGGCCAGGTTCAAAAGGCGCATATTGGCAGGAATAGCCAATGATATCGCGGCGATTGGTTCCAGGGTGATGCTATAAACTTCCAGTCCCGCCCGCTGTAATGATGACATCAGGCTATCCACCACTACCCGCGGCAAAAATGTGGCAATTACTTCAACCGCATAGTCGCTGCCTTTTTGTCCGATCAGATTGCTGATTAACTGATCATCAAGGGAATAACTGATTACGCTGTAACCTACACAAAAATAATCGGACTGGGATGATTGGCTCATTTCTTCCCGGGCAGCAGAATATTGGGCATTCTGTACTGCCTCTATCTCCAAAGTACGAACCTCATCACGGCTGATTTCGTTGAGCTGAGTATTTTTTCTGCTGGCACGGCCGCGTGCTGTTTTCAAGGAACGTCCCGCGGCAGCCACGGCGGTGCTGGACAATTTGATTTGCAAACGCTCTTCGAGACGATTTTTAATGGTCAGAATGGTTGAAGCCACCGCCTCAACATCATGAATTTGCCCATCCAGCATCGCCCGGGTCTGGTGTTCAATCATTTCTGCTTCCAGCACTTTATAGCCATCATCATTTTTTTGCATAACCAGCCCGGTTATTTTTCTTGTACCAATATCCAGGGCAAAAATTTTATCACTATCCAAATATATCCCCCCAGCACCAGATCAATTGTTATTTAAACTCCGCCTTAAAATCAATAACACAAACTTGGGCAGTGCCAGCTGCCTTTTAAACCGGCTGGGTTCTTTCAGCAACCGATACAGCCATTCAAGATTGGCTTTTATCATCCATTCTGGTGCCCTTGATTTTATTCCGGCAATAACATCGAAACTGCCACCCACGCCTATGGCAACCGGTACCGCTAAAACATGCCTGAATTTATTGATCCAGTATTCCTGTCCAGGCGCTCCCAAAGCTACAAACAATACATCCGGCTGCAATCCTTTTATTTCTTCAATCAATGCCTGTTGCTGCTCTGCAGGGAAATAACCATTGTGAGTGCCACAAATATTAATGCCCGGATATTTCTGCGCCAGCTGGCAGGCGGCTTCATCAGCTATGCCAGGGGCGGCTCCGAGAAGATAAATTTTCCAGTTTTCCCGCGCAGCTTGTTCACAAATAAGATAGAGCAGATCTATTCCGCTTACCCTTTCCTCAAAAGGATATCCCAACCGCCTGCCTGCCCAGACAATGCCTATCCCATCCGGGGTCACCAGATCAGCACCATTGATTATTTTTAATAATTCCGGGTCATTTTGCGCCTGATAAACGATTTCAGCATTCAGAGTAATGACATGGGCTGATTGTTGGTTAACTATAAAACTTCTTATTCTTTCCAGAGATTCCCGGGTATTCACCAGATCCACCCGGGCTCCTAGAATATCAGCATAATTTCTTGTATTCATACTCCCATCCTCAGTTCTTTTTGAAGATAATATACCTGATTATATATGGCAATATAAAAAAGTATAAAATGGCCTCTTTTTGGCCCGGTTCTTATAAAGAAAAACCCGCCGCGTGGCGGGAGACAAAAACGATTACACGAGCCGTTTGGGACCTCGTCCGTTTTTGGAAAGAACGTGAATCTCATTTAAGGCTTTGCCGGTACCAATAGCTACACAGGAAATGGCATCATCAGCTACATGTACGGGAAGATTGGTTTCAACTGACAACAATGTCGCAAAACCATCCAAAAGTGAACCCCCGCCGGTCATTACAATGCCGTTGTCAACGATATCGGCTGCCAATTCCGGCGGCGTAATCTCGAGAACTTTTTTAACCGCGTCAATAACCGCATAAACCGGCTCCTCCAGTGCAATCCAGCTCTCCTGGGAACTGATATTTATGGTTTTGGGCAAACCGGAAACCAGATCCCGGCCCCGTACTTCCATATAGCGGTCACGATTTTCGGGGATAATCCAGGCGGTACCGATATTTATTTTTATTTCTTCGGCAGTACGTTCACCGATCATCAAACTGTATTCCCGGCGCACAAAACGAATCAGCGCCTCATCGAACTTGTCCCCACCAACCCGCAGCGATGTATTGCAGACGATTCCACCTAATGCCAGAACCGCAATGTCGGAGGTTCCGCCACCAACATCCACCACCATGTTGCCGGTCGCTCCGGCTATATTTATACCTGCTCCCAATGCTGCTGCCAGAGGCTCTTCAATAATAAACGCCTGTTTGGCCCCTGCTGCCAACGTCGCCTGGCGTACAGCTCTCTCTTCGACATCAGTAGCACCGGTCGGAATACATACAATGACTCTGGGTTTCATAAACAACTTGTTTCCCAATACCCGTTTAACAAAATAGTTCAGCATTTTTTCGGTGGTATCATAATCGGCAATTACACCTTCCCGGAGCGGACGGATAGCAGTAATATAACCTGGTGTTCGGCCCAGCATTTCACGTGCTTCTTCTCCTACGGCTATCACTTTATTGGTATTCTTGTCAATGGCTACAACGGATGGTTCATGCAGGACGATTCCCTCACCTTTTTTAAAAACCAGTACGCTGGCTGTTCCCAGATCGATTCCTATGTCTTCAACAAAACACAAATTCATAGCCCCCCGGTAAAATTATATTATTTATAATTTTACCTTTTCTTAGCGTTTCTGGCTATTTTATTTTACATTACTTCAATTTCAGCTGCTTTAGCATATTTTTTGCGCGTAGCTTCCCCTCCGCGCAGATGTCTTTCCGCTTTATTCTTGTCCAAAATATCTTTGACCTGAAGGAACAATTCTTCGCTGATCCTGGGCAGCCTCTCCGTCACATCCTTATGGACGGTACTTTTTGATATCCCAAATACATCAGCCGTTCCACGAACGGTATCTGAAGTCTGTACAATGTGCCGGGCTAGCTTAACTGCTCTTTTGCGTATATAGTTCTGCATGATTTTCCCCCTCTCTTCTGCTTTCAATATATTCAGGAGAGTTCAAATCAATACCATGAATGCAGTAACCAGAGCAGGGTTTATATTTTTTACCTGCAGCTTTTTAAAGCTTCTTCCACGAGAATCTTCATAATATATTTATGCTAATGAATCGTAGCTTGCCAAAACTAATAAGGTAATTTATAAATCTGGATATCCTGATAATAATGATGCAATATATCTTCATAGCTTTTACCTCGTTTAGCCATACCATTGGCACCATACTGGCACATACCCAGTCCGTGGCCATAACCACGGGTGGTAATTTCAGTCTGTTGAGGCCCCACTTTAAAAGATAGCCATTGCGAAGGCAAATTCAATTTACGTCGCAAATCGGATGCCCAGATCTTTTTTCCGTTTATACTGATTTGATTGGCTCTGCCGGCCGGACTGGTCGAAAGGATCCTGATATTCAGAGTTTTATCCTTTCCCCCTACCAGGGCTGCCAGTCGGCTGTTGGGAAAATGATGTTTCTCATAATAATGGGGAGACTGCGTACAATATTTGCATTTTACCTCTTTTAAATAATTAAGATGAACTGAACCGCCCCATGAATTGTCAGTTTTACCGCCGCAGCACGAGTGATAAAGCGCATCGATGGGTCGGGAATCATATAGCATGATTTCCCCGCGGGTTTCTTTTACTGCGGTTTTTATGCGTTTAAGGTTGTCTGGGCCTATATTATGGGTAGATATATCACAAAAAGCCTGACAGCAGTTAATGTCATCAGAAAGATCCGCTTGGCGGGGATAAGGATGCTGATCGATAATTTTTTTAATTGCATAGGTGCGCGCACAAACAGCCTGCGCTTTCAAGGCTTCCAGAGCAAAAGATGCAGGCATTTCAGCAGCTACAGTGCCGATAATGTAATCTTCCAGATAAAGGTCCATGACTTCGCCTTTTTGGTGCAGATACAGTTTCACATAAGGTTCCGTGGCCTTTTCCGGTTTTACATGTGAATTACGCCATAAATATGACAATATAAATACGAGCAGCAAACCGACTATTAATAATATTTTTTTCATAATTTATAAATATGATGGCTACAGGATAGCTATGCCTATTGACAATAGTTATAAACAGCCAGATGAACAAATCCTTTCTGCAAAAGGTCAGCGGTATTTTTTTGCATAATAAAGCAACGAAGATATGTTCCATAACTTCAACTTTTAAAATCATTTCAGTTGTCCGGTCGCCTTTCTAATTTTAGAGTTGACAAAGATTAAATTTGGAAAGTATATTAAAGTTAGAATAATCAGAAAATTCAATAACTTGATTGATGGATACGGGAGAATGGGTATTGAACCATACCGAAGGGGCAAGTTGTTTTCCTGTCCAGGTAAACAAGCGAAACTCTCAGGTTAAAAGGACCGTATCCGGACAGACTCTGGAAAGCCGTAAGGCACCGAAGGAGCAAACCTTTTAAAGGTGAATCTCACAGGTTAACAGACAGAGCACGGGAATATTAAATCCCGTGCTTTTTTAATTTTTACAAACGATTTACAGTGGGGGGATAAAAAAGTACTTTTCAGACAAAATTAAAATAAAGATTTTGGATGAAGGGCAGCAAGAGAATGGAATTCAAATCCTGCCGAAGGAGCAAGTCAAGCAACTTATCCGGTTGCTGATGAAACTTTCGGGAAAAAAGGTATCGCATCCGACAGAACTATGGAAAGCACAAAGGCACCGAAGGGGCAAACCTTTTAAAAGGTGATTCTCTCAGGTAAATAAACAGGGGGTAAGAATAAAGCTGATCCTCTGTTTGTTTATATCCAAAAACTTTTGGAGGATTTTAACAATGAAATTTACCCAGGTTTTAATTATAACAAACAATCCAATCGTAAATAATATTGCCGATGCTGAAATTTATTTTGTCGACGGGAATCAGCGTCAGGTTCTTTATCAGGTTTTAAACAAAATAGCCGGGGGACATAATCTTTTATCCCATCCTCTGGCAGGAAGCATTAAGCCCGAAGATAATCCTTACCGCTCGGTAGTATTAACTTCATCAACATCAGAAGTTGATTTATCAACCCTGGGTATGCTGGAATATTGCCTGGAAAAAGTGGAAAACGGAGTCACCAAGGACCGCCACATAATCCACCAGTTGGACCGGGATTTCCAGATAATTGATAAAGAATTGTTGGATAACGCGCTTCAATCATTAATATGAAGGCAGGTGTAAACATGGAGGTAATTTATGATTTGCTGGTCCTGGGCGGCGGCCCTGCCGGGTTGGCAGCAGGAATGTATGGAGCCCGGGCGCGAATGAAAACTGCCATTATCGAAAAAGGCCGGCCCGGCGGTCAGGCAGCAACGACAGAGGAATTGGAAAACTACCCGGGATTTGGCCGCGGTACTACCGGGCCGGGACTTACCCAGGCCATGGCTGACCATGCGCAATCATTTGGAGCCGAATTTATTAAGGATAGTATCGTATCGCTGGATTTAAAATCCTTCCCCAAAAAAGTTATTGGTAAAAAAGACGAATACTTTGGAAAAGCTCTGGTTTATGCACTGGGAGCTGAACCACGCATGTTAAAGGTACCGGGGGAAGGCAAGCTTCGCGGTAAAGGAGTCAGTTATTGTGCTACCTGTGATGCCGACCTGTTTGAAGAATTGGAGGTAGCGGTAGTGGGCAGCGGTGACGCTGCTATTGAAGAAGCTGAGTACCTGAGCAAATTTGCCGATCAGGTAAGTATAATCGTAATCCATGAAGAAGGCAAAGTTGATGCCAATCAGGTTTCTTTTGAACGGGCTCAGCAAAACCCAAAATTAAAATGGATTTGGAATTCCATTGTTAAAACTGTCAATGGTGATGAATTAGTGGAAAGTATCACCCTGAAAAATATCCAAACCGGAGAAGAAAGCGATTACCCGGTAAATGGCGTGTTTATTTTTATTGGTACGGTTCCGCTGACTGAATTTTTGCCGGCGGAAGTGCAATTAAATCCCCAGGGCTACATTATTACCGATGAAAAAATGGCTTCCAACCTGGAAGGATTTTTTGCTGCCGGTGATGTCCGGGCCAAATACCTGCGGCAGGTGGTAACTGCTGCCAGCGATGGTGCGATCGCTGCGGTAGCGGCTGAAAAGTATGTACATGAAACCGAACTGTGGGAAAAAGAAGTTATAAATTCAAAAAAACCGGTTTTAGTTGCATATTATAACCCTACTGATATGAGCGGTACTGAAAAAGTTGGAATCGTGGATCGCTTTGTTCGTACCAATAACGAACAATTTTCCCTGGTAAAAGTGGATGCTACCCGCAACGAATTGGTCGGCAGACGCTATCATATCACGCTGGATCAGCTGCCTAAACTTCATGTTTTTATCAATGGTGAAATAAAACAGGAAGTAGCAGAAATAAATGAAGAAAACTTGAACGCTATAAAAAAATCATTATAAGGGGTGTTGAATTCATGATTGAAGTAAACAAGGAAAATTTTGAAAACGAAGTTCTTGGTGCCAGTGGAGTAGTTATGGTTGACTGGTGGGGACCCAAATGTGAACGTTGTCTGGAACTGATGCCGTATGTGGAAGATCTGGCCCTTAAGTATCAGGACCAAATAAAATTTTGTTCGGTAGATACCTCGGGAAATCGACGTCTGGCCATAAGCCAGAAAGTATTAGGTCTGCCTGCCATACTTTTCTATAAAAATGGCCAGAAAATAGATGAAATATCCGGACAGGAAATTGCTCCGGAAGACATTGAAGCGAAACTTAAACAATATTTCAAATAGGAAAGGAGGAATATTTAAATGCAATTGGAACTGAGGAATATCCTGGTTAAAGATGTCCAGTTCGGAGAAAAAAGTGAATTAAAAAACGGAATTGTTTATGTTAACCAACAGGAACTGCTAAATACTATCAAAGATGATCGCCTGGCCAGGATTGAGGTTGACATTGTACGTCCGGGAGACGATGTCAGAATATGCCCGGTCAAAGACGTCCTGGAGCCAAGGGTTAAAACGGAAGGCTCCGGTCAGGTCTTTCCCGGCCTTTTTGGTAATGCAGAAATGGTAGGCAGCGGCAAAACCAATGTATTAAAAGGCATGACCATACTAACGGTAGGTAAAATTGTCGGTTTTCAGGAAGGAATCATTGATATGTCCGGACCTGGTGCCGACTATACTCCTTTCTCTCAAACGATCAATCTGGTTATCCTTTGTGATAAAGTGGAAGGTCTGCCCCAGCATGAACATGAAGAAGCCGTACGAATGGCCGGATTGAAAGCTACCCGTTATATTTCAGAACTGGCAAAAAATGCAGTACCGGACCAGACCCTGGTTTTTGAAACCAAACCCCTTATCGAGCAGATTAAACAATATCCCGATCTGCCTAAAGTGGTTTATGTTTATATGCTGCAGACTCAAGGTCTGATGCATGACACCTATCTTTACGGCCTGGATGTAAAAAAGATTTTACCAACTTTCCTCTATCCTACTGAGGTTATGGATGGAGCAATAATAAGTGGTAATTGTGTTTCCGCCTGTGATAAAAATACTACTTTTCATCATCTGAACAACCCAGTAATTGACGATCTTTTTGCCCGCCATGGCAAAGACCTCAACTTTATTGGTGTAGTAGTAACCAATGAAAACGTAACCCTACTGGATAAGGAACGCAGCTCAAATTTTACTGCCAAACTGGTGGAGAGTCTGGGGGTAGATGGGGTAATTATCAGTGAAGAAGGCTTTGGTAATCCTGATGCCGATTTAATTATGAATTGCAGAAAAATTGAAGCCTTAGGGGTTAAAACGGTACTGATAACCGATGAATATGCTGGTCGTGATGGCGCCTCCCAGTCCCTGGCTGATGCCAACCCACTGGCCAATGCAGTGGTAAGCGGCGGAAATGCCAATGCCTTAATTGATTTACCGCCCATGTCCAGGGTTATTGGTTATATTGAGCCCAGCGAAATTATTGCCGGAGGTTTTGATGGTGCCCTGAAGCAGGACGGTTCTTTAACGATTGAAATTCAGGCTATTACCGGTGCAACCAATGAACTGGGATTTAATCGCATGGGTGCTTTGGAATTCTAGAAAGCTAAGAAAAAGAAGAAATAATGCCTGTCTTTAACGCCATTAAATTTTAAAACTTTTATTTAGAAGAAAGGAAGGAAAAACAAATGGATAAAAGTTTCTTTGCGGATAAGAAAATTTGTATTCTCGGAGATCGTGATGGCATACCCGGCCCGGCCATAGCAGAATGTATGAATACCGTAGGCGGTGAAGTACTGTTCAGCAGTACGGAATGCTTTGTTTGAACTGCTGCCGGGGCCATGGACATGGCCAATCAAACAAGAATTAAAGAAGTTGCAGAAAAGTTTGGTACCGATAAAGTAGCAGTTATCCTGGGCGGAGCAGAAGCAGAATCAGCAGGACTAACGGCAGAAACTGTAATCAATGGAGATCCCACTTACGCCGGACCTCTGACCAATATAGCCCTGAAACTGCCTGTATTTCACATTTTTGAAATTAAAAATTTGATTGATCCCGAAGTTTATGATGCACAGATTAGCATGATGGAAATGGTTCTTGATATTGATGCTATTAAAGATGAAATGGAAAGTATCAGGCAGCAGTTTTGTTAGAGAAAGGAGGAAGAAAAGAGTGGCCAGTATAAGAGTAGTCCATTATTTAAACCAGTTTTTCGGGCAAATTGGCGGAGAAGAAAAAGCCGATATAACCCCATTCAGCAAAGAGGGCCCGGTAGGACCAGGAACAGCACTGGAAAATGCTCTGGGCAATGATATGTCCATTATCGGTACGGTAATATGCGGAGACACTTATTTTAATGAAAATATTGATACTGCCACTGAAGAGATTGTTAAGCTGATAGCCAGTTTTAAACCTAACCTGTTAATAGCCGGACCAGCGTTTAACGCCGGCCGATATGGGATGGCCTGCGGGGCAGTATGTACCGCCGTGCAGGAAAGACTCAATATACCGGTATTAACCGGTATGTATGAAGAAAATCCTGGTGCAGACATGTATAAAAAGTCTATCTATATTGTAAAAACCGGCAACTCAGCAGCACAAATGCGCACTGCCATACCAGCGATGGGACGGTTGGCAATCCGACTGGCTAAAGGAGAAGTTATAGGTTCCCCGGCAGAAGAGGGTTACCTGGCCCGGGGAATACGGAAAAATGTTTTCCATGCCCAAAGGGGCTCGGCTCGGGCAGTGGAAATTCTGCTCAAAAAAATAAAGGGCGAACCTTTTGCTACTGAATATCCCATGCCGGTATTTGATCGGGTAACCCCTCGACCTGCCATAAAGAATCTAAGTCAGGCTAAAATTGCCTTGGTAACTTCCGGAGGTATAGTACCGAAAGGAAACCCTGATCGTATAGAATCTTCCAGTGCTTCAAAGTTTGGTCGTTATGACATTAGCGGAATTAATAATTTGACCGCGGAAACTTTTGAAACGGCTCATGGTGGTTATGACCCGGTTTATGCCAACCAGGATGCTGACCGGGTATTACCGGTAGATGTAATGCGCAAACTGGAACAGGAGGGCATAATTGGCCAACTGCATAATATTTATTATGCAACTGTAGGCAATGGTACTTCAGTTGCAAATGCTAAAAAATATGCCCACGCCATAGGAGAAGAATTAAAACAGGCACAAGTTGACGGTATAATTTTAACTTCTACCTGAGGTACCTGTACTCGTTGCGGTGCAACGATGGTAAAAGAGCTGGAGGAAGTTGTTGATGTACCTGTAGTTCATGTTTGTACGGTAGTTCCAATTTCCCTGACCGTAGGTGCCAATAGGATAGATCCGGCAGTTGCTATCCCTTACCCGTTGGGTAATCCTCAATTAAACCAGGATGAAGAGTTTGCTCTGCGACGCAGCATAGTGGAAAAAGCCTTACAAGCATTATCTACTAACGTCGGAGAACAGACCGTATTTTAGAATCCTCAATTACAATACAATTAAGAACTTAAAACCTGTCTGTTTGGATGCATGATATATCGTCATTAAATGCATCCAAACAGAACTTCTGTCAGTGGAAGTGGATTTTATCCAAAGGAGGGAAACAAGTTGAATTTTCCTGTAATAAAAGCATCCGGATTCATTTTGGTACATGCCCCTAACATTATGATGGAGCATGGAACTACTATTACTATGGAAAAAAAAATTAATCCTGATTCTGATTATTTACAAAAAACAGCAAAATCCATTAGAAGCTTTGAAGAAGCAGTTAATTATGCGCCTAATCAGGTATTCATTGGCAACCTGACTCCGGAGGAACTTCAGGAAATACCGCGACCCTGGTATCAAAACCTGCTGACTAAAGGTCCACAGGGCAAATATGGCGATATAATTCCGGAAAATGAATTTTATGCGGTAATAAAAATTGCGGACAGTTTTCAGCTGGTAGAGTTGGAAGAGGAGTTTGCCGCTCGCCTTAAAACCATTCTGGCAGCAAAAAATATGTTTAATGATAAACAACTGGACATGTTAAACAGAGCCAGTAAACGCGAATATATCGAAAAATTAGTTAGCTCCGGCAAAGCTGAAGGTTTATATGAAAATAACCAATTGGTAGGATGTGTTAGGGAAGCTCATGAGAGCGATTCCAACTTAAGCGCTCATGTAGTTTTTGAAAATCTGGTAGCAAAAGCTTCAGGAATATTAGCTTTAAAAAATTTATTGAAAAAAAATAATCTTGATGCGGCTATGATTGACTACATTATCGAAACCTCTGAAGAGGCTATTGGCGATATGAATCAACGCGGCGGCGGAAACCTGGCCAAAGCCATTGGCGAAATTGCAGAATGCAGTAATGCCACCGGGGTAGATATGCGGGCATTTTGTGCCGGTCCCGCCCACGGAATACTAACTGCAGCAGCTTTGGTACAATCCGGAATTTTTAAAAACGTTGTGGTAATGGCCGGAGGATCATCGGCCAAGCTGGGAATGAATAGTCGGGATCATATTAATAAGGAAATGCCCGTATTGGAAGACATGGTTGGCGGTTATGCAGTGCTGATAAGCGAAAATGACGGAAAAAATCCGGTGATAAGAACTGATATCGTCGGCAGGCACAAAATCTCCTCCGGTTCATCACCTCAGGCAGTAATTCAGGCCATCGTTGTTGACCCTTTGGAAAAAAGCCAGCTTAAACTATCTGATGTAGATGTTTACGCTCCCGAATTGCAAAATGCGGAAATAACTGCCCCTGCAGGAGCCGGTGATGTACCCCTGGCCAATTATAAAATGATAGGTGCCATGGCAGTAAAACGCGGAGAGATTAACCGGGAAGAACTTCCTCAATTTGTTACCCAACATGGGGTAACCGGTTTTGCTCCTACCCAGGGCCATATCCCCTCTGGCGTACCCTTGCTTGGTTATATCCGTGATAATATTCTGGCAGAAAAAATGCAGCGGGCAATGATAATCGGCAAAGGCAGCTTATTTTTGGGAAGAATGACCGACCTTTTTGATGGTATCAGTTTTATTATTGAGTCTAATAGCGGGGTTATTCAGGACGCTCATAATAAGGATAATGAGGAAGAAATTAAACAGGAGATCAGGAACATGCTGGTCGATGCCATCCAGGAATTAGCCAGATCAATAGGTGGGGGGCGGCCTGTAAATGACTAATGAAATAAATAAAAGAATTCTCCAGGAGGTTCTAAACGAAACGGCAGAAATATTAAGAACCGGAAAAACCGCCAGAAAAATAAGAATCGGCCTTACTACTGCCGGCAGCGAGGTTGATCCGCTGGATTTGCTTCGGGGTGCTGAAATAGCTATGCAACAGGTTCCAGGATTGCAAGTAAGCATTATTGGTCCGGTACCAAAATGTAATTTACCAGTATATAATGCTGCCGATGAAGATGAAGTTCATGCTGTATTGGAAAGACTCCTTGATGAAAAGGAATTGGACGGAGCAGTTACCATGCATTATCCGTTTCCGATCGGGGTTGCTACCATTGGCAAGGTTGTAACTCCGGCCCGGGGCAAAAATATGTATATAGCAAGTACTACTGGAACCAGTGATACCGACCGTATACAGGCTATGGTAAAAAATGCGGTCTTGGGCATAGCTGCCGCCCGGGCAGACGGAATCGTCAGTCCTGCCCTGGGAATTTTAAATGTAGATGGAAGCCGTCAGGTAGAAAGATACCTGAATGCCATGAGGTCACAAGGCTATGATTTTTGCTGGGGAGAATCGCACCGGGCAGACGGCGGACAGATTTTACGTGGCAATGATTTGATTCAGGGCAGTGTAGACGTTGTGGTTTGTGATACCCTGACCGGAAATATACTCATGAAACTTTTCAGTTCCTTTACCAGCGGCGGTGACTATGAAACTATGGGTTATGGCTACGGACCCGGCGTTGGGGAAAACTTTGACCGTTTGATTTGTATTATTTCACGTGCTTCTGGTTCGCCGGTTATAGCCGGGGCCATTAATTACTGTGCCTCCATGGTTAGCGGGGGGCTTAAATCAATTGCTGCCGATGAGATATTAAAAGCCAAACAGGCTGGCTGGAAAATTCCCGCCCCTTCAGCGGCAGTACAGACAGATGCCGAAATAACCCCTCCCCCAGCCAAAATTACCACTGAACAAATTCCCGGGATAGATATCCTGGAATTGGAAGATGCCATTAAAATTTTATGGAAAAATAACGTTTTTGCTTCCAGCGGTATGGGCTGTACCGGACCGGTTATATTGATTGCCGGCGAAGATAAAGCTAAGGCGTTGGAAATATTAAGGGCCAATCAATATATTTAATTGATTGACCCCTGAAGCCGGGAAATTTTTTCCCGGCCCTTTTTGGCTATGAAAATCCGCAATACATTAGACCGGCAATTTTGCCGGCGTCCCTGGTCGCCTGGCGCTGGGCATCATTAAAATAAGCCGGTATGGTTAGGAACGCATCGGCGATGGTTTCGTCCAGATACCGGGAGGCGTTTTATAACTTATGGCTCTTAACATAATCATCAATAATGGCATCATATCCAGTCATAATATCCTGAATAACCTTATTGCTGCCGGAATTAATAATCTTATCATCCACCTGGCTTACCGGCAATACCTTGGGTGAAGTGGAGGATATAAATATAGCATCCATATTAAACATCTCTTCCAGGCTGATTTCCTTTTCTGCTACTTGATACCCTTGATTTTTGCAGGCGGCCAGAACCATTTGCCGGGTTATGCCTTTTAATACCTTATCCGCCGGGGCGGTATAAACAACATCGCCTTTAACCATAAATAAATTGGATCTGCCACCTTCGCTGACCTTGCCTTCACGATCCACCAGTAAAGCCTCATAAGAACCAGTTTTAAGTTTCGCTTCATCTACGGTTTTACGATAATCAGCCCGGTCTACTTTGGCATTGGGATTGGGCCTTTCCACATGAACCAGAACGGTTTTTACCCCTTGGCGGTAAACATCTTGGGAGGGGTAATCATGCTCCACAAAATAAGCATAAAAATCAGCCGGTTTACCTGGGGCAGGATAATTAATTGCAAATTTAATATTGCCATTCTCCACCTGATTACTGTTAATCAACTCCTGCAAACGCTGGCTAATCTCATTGTCATTGAGGGGTAAATCCAAATTTGTCAGTTTCGCGGAATTTTTTAATCTTTCCAGGTGCTGTTCCAGAAACAGTGGTACACCCTGAATAACCCTTAATACTTCATAGAGGGAAATGCCCTGTTCAATAAAATCAGGCGGCAACTCTTCCTTTTTCATTTGCTGATTGTTTTTAATCCAGATATTCTGGTAGGAAATCTCCATTTATTCTTACCTCTTTAATTTTATTTTTATTGAGTTATTTGATGCAATGATTTACGTTACCCATAAAGCATATCGATCCTCTCCTTTAATTCATATCAGTCTTTTATGCTGCTCACTCCTATCTATTTGTCTTTTAAATTCCGGAAATATTATTCAGATTATAAATCTGTTTGCTATTTACGGAATCGTTATCAATACTTATTTGTTTACCAATATTAGTTTAGCCTCTAAAAATTAGAATATTTACTCCTTTAGAGCAAACATATTAACAATTAATGGATCCGGTAGCAAAAAACTGCGATGAGATAATTTCATTTGGGCAGTAATCGCCAGTTTGATGATGCTTTATGTTTTGAAATTAATTTATTACTTGCATGCTTCCCTTCCCTTATTTAGTAGTTCCCACCTATCATATAATTTAATGTTTCTAAATATTCAAAATATATTGACTATTATAAATGGCCTCCTTTATAATTACAATATCCTCTTTTTAATTACAATATCCTCCCTAAAATACTTTCTTATATCTGATTCTCGATTAGATTAATTATCCCTTTAGAAACCAACATAATGGCAATTAATGTGAAGTGTAAACCTACTAATTATGAAAATATGATATAGGTTCCGTAAATCATATGTTTAAGCTTTTACCGGGACTTAAAAATTATAAAAAAAGGAGGCAAGATTATGGGATAACTATTACTACTTGCAAAGTAAGAAGCTGTACCTAACCTGTAACTGGCCTCCTTTATATAATTACATAATCCTCCTGGAATACTTTCTTGTATCTGATAGATTAGAATATTCAGCATGTTGGCAGTTAATGGAAAGTATAAGTCTGCTAATTTTGAAAATACTAACTATCGATATAGGATGTCCCGTAATTTAGCATGTGTAAGCCTTTTCACTTTTTCAGCGGGACTTAAAAATTATAAAAAGGAGGCAAAACTGTGGAAAAAACTATTACTACTTGTAAAGTAAAAAGCTGTGCCTATCATCACCCCGATGATCTGTGCGCAGCCGGCGAAATCCAGGTTGAAAACAATAGTAATTTTGCCGTTTGTGATACCTTTTATCCGCGGGATGTAAACAAACAACCAGTCAGCGGAAATAATGTCCAAGCGGGAACTGATCTGAGAGACTCAGTAATGGCAGATGATAATCTGGGTATTAATGCCGCCGACTCAAGCCATATCTATGAAAGTCACGCCAGCAACCTTACCCCGTTGGTAACCTGCAATGCTGATGATTGCAAGTACTGGAAGCATGACGTATGCAAGGCTCAGGAAATAACTATCGATGGGCCGACTGCTGCAATTTCCGGTGATACCCGATGCCAAAATTATAATCCCGAATAAAAAACGGCAGTCTACCTCCTGGAGCATTGAAATAATCTCAAGAAGATATGAATGGAGGAATCTAAATGCATAAAAAACCAATTGTCTATCCCTATATACCCAACTCTGTTCCGGAAATCAAGGCAGCGATGATGAAAGAGGTAGGGGTAACTGACCCTATGCAACTTTATGAAGAAATACCAGAACATCTAAAGTATCATCAAGAAATGCAGTTACCCAAACCAATTCTTGATGAGTACTCTATCCGCCGGCATACCGAGGAAATATTAGGCAAGAACAAAACCTGTGGTGAATACCTTTCCTTCCTGGGTGCAGGATGTGCCCAGCATTTTGTCCCGGCAGTCTGTGATGAAATAAATGGCCGGGGTGAGTTTTTAACTGCATATGTAGGTGAATCAATGGGTGACCACGGCAAATGGCAAGCCCTGTTTGAATATTGCAGTCTCATGGGTGAGCTGATGGACATGGATATTTTAAGTATTCCCATGTATGATGGCGGCCAGGCTGCCTCCAGTTCGTTACGCATGGCCAATCGTATTAATGATCGTAAAAAGGTTCTGGTTCCGGCAACGATGAGCCCGGATATATTTATGATCATACAAAACTATCTTAACTCAGTACCGGCACCGGAAATTCAGATCGTTAAGATCGGATTTGATCAGAATAGCGGACTGATGGATATAAACGACCTGAAAAAGAACATCTCCGCTGATGTATCGGCTGTATTTATCGAAAATCCCTCCTATCTGGGATTCATCGAAACCCAAGCTGAAGAAATCGGCAAGATTGCCCGCGAAGCCGGAGCTGAATTTATTGTCTACACCGATCCCATATCACTGGGAGTAATGGAAGCCCCAGCCAATTATGGCGCTACTATTGCCTGCGGAGATTATCACCCGCTGGGTCTGCACCTGGGTGCAGGAGGATGCCAGGGCGGGTTTATTGCAACCCATGATGATATGAAATATATCTCCGAATTTAAGGACCTGATGTTTGGTTTGACCGACACCATGCAAGAAGGTGAATGGGGTTTTGGTGAAGTTTTGTTTGATCGCACTTCCTATGGTTCCCGGGATAAAGGTAAAGAGTTTACCGGAACCAGCACTGGACTGTGGGCAATTACTGCCGGGGTATATCTATCCCTGATGGGACCGAAAGGCATGCAGGAAGTAGGGACCACCATCATGCAAAACTGCCAGTACGCAATGAAAAAAATATCTGAACTGCCCGGAGTGAAAGTTCAGTTGTCCTCTCCTTGCTTTAAGGAATTTGTGGTTAATTTTGATATGACCGGTAAATCTATAGCCCAAATAAACAAGCATCTGCTGGAATTTAAAATATTTGGGGGCAAAGATTTGTCGAAAGAATTTCCTCAGTTTGGTCAAAGTGCCCTGTTCTGCGTAACCGAAGTACATCAGCATAAGGATCTGGATAAATTGGTCTATGCGCTGCAGGGGGTTATTTCCTGCTAAATGATAGCAGTTATTCTACAAGGAAAGGATTGAGATTCAATGGCAAGACAGAAAAAATTGCTTAGGGATAATTACCACCAGGCAAGATGGGATGAACCCATAATATTTGAAATGAGTGTTCCTGGTGAAAGAGGAGTACTGGTTCCACTGGCCTGTGAAGATGTTGTCAACCAGGTTGGAGATGGGGTTTCAGCTATTCCCGCCAACCTGCGGAGAAAAAAAGCCCCTGCACTTCCGGAGGTTAATCAGATGCGGGTCAACCGCCATTATTACCATCTTTCCCAGGAAACTCTGGGCACTGATGTTACTCTGGGAATAAGCGAAGGCACCTGTACCATGAAATATAGTCCTAAAATACAGGAACACATGGCCGCACGGCATCCGGGTATTGTAGATGTTCACCCCCTGCAAGATGCTGATACCATGCAGGGAATATTGGAAATTTACTATCAGGTGGAACAATTCTTAAAAGAAATCTCCGGAATGGATGCTTTTAGCTTGCAACCGG
>Ga0123327_1001881_pt1 | contig 17080 bp, 11 predicted proteins | sample BioC13SIPDNA_4_FD_89701 | JGI IMG/M metagenome (GOLD analysis project Ga0123327, IMG submission 89701) | Anaerobic biogas reactor microbial communites from Washington, USA - Biogas_R1_B C13 SIP DNA | ecosystem: Engineered > Bioreactor > Anaerobic > Unclassified | place: Washington, USA...
ATGGCCTGGGCGGAGGCGGCGCCGGCGGCCACGTTGCCGGCCACGTCCAGGCGTTCATCCAGCTGCGGCTCCTGAGGCAGGTAGCCCACGCGCACCCCCGGGGCCACGAGGCAGTCGCCGTGGTAGCCTTTGTCCAGGCCCGCAATGACCTTCAGCAGGGACGACTTGCCCGCGCCGTTGCCGCCGATCACGCCGATCTTCGCGCCGAAGAAAAACGACAGCGTGATGTCGTCCAGGACCGTCAGGCGGTCATGCTGGCGGGACAGATGAGACAGCGTAAAAATATATTCACCAGCCATAAGAGGATTCCTTTGCCGAGAGAAGACGGACGGCGCGGCGGATCACGGCTGGACCGGAACCACCTGGATGGTCGCCGTCCGGTTCAGGCGGCGGTTGCGGTCCGAATCGTTGGGATACGGCGCGTCGGCGAGCGTGCCCGCGCGCATGTCAAATGTCAGCGCCTTGTTGGCCCGCGCGTAATGGGCCAGGTGCTCCATGGCCGCCCGCGCGCGGGCTTCCGCCAGGTCCGCGTTGCTGCGGAACTGGGGGGTCGGCCGGCTCAGCGGAATGTCATCCGTGTGGCCCGTCACGGTCACGCGCGCACCCGCCTTCAGGGTCACCAGTTTCGCCGCCAGCGACTTCAACGCGCGAACGCCTTCCGGGGACAGATAGTTGGCGGACACAAACACGGGGTCGGCGAACTTGACGTGATAGATGCCGTCGGCCACCGTGGTTTCCGCGCCGGCGATTTTCCAGTCCGCGGCCGCGGCGGCCGGCGGCGGAGCCAAGGGCGGTCCGGAAGATGCCTTCGGGGCGGCCGGAGCGGCGGGCGCCGCCGCGACGGCGGCGCCGGCGGGCGGCGCGTCCGATTCGGCCTGGAGTTCCCGCAGGTCCACGGTGGTGCCCGGCTCGGGCGAACGCGGACAGGCCGACCAGAAGGCGGCGATGGCCACCAGCACCACCAGCAGCACCACCAGCGAAACCATCCGCCGATCCATTTCAACCTCCCCCAGCCAATCGCGAAGCCGGCCCCAGGCCCGTCGAAGCGGCGGGCTGCCGGACGGCCGCGGCGCGGCGGCAGCGGGTGGAGGCGGAACCCTCCGGGGGGGGCGCCGGTAGATGCCGGTGCGCAGCGGCGGCCTGGCCGTGCCGCCGGGATCCGTGTTCTCCACCGGCCGGGGCGGGCCGGATTCCGACAGCACCGCGCGCACCTCGGCCGAGACATCGGGCGGTTCCCGCGGCGGCGGCAGCACCATCTCCGGTTCCGGCCGCGCCGTATTCCCGGCCGATTCCTCCTCGGCCGGCAGATGCGAAGAGGCCAGCCTGGGCTTGGCGTCGGGCCGGTCGGAGAGCGACAGAAACAGGTCGAGCTGACGCTCGCCGCGGCCCTTGCCGGGCCCCTTGTCGTCGTTCAGGTTGCCTTGCAGTGCATTCGAGAACTTGCCCATGTCCCTCTCTCCTCGCGCGGCGGTGGTCGTCAGCCCGCCGCCACCAGGTTCACCATTCGCTTCGGGATGTAGATTCGTTTCTTCAGGGATTTCCCCTCGAGATGCGGAATCACTTCCGGGCAGGCCAGGGCCAGCTCGAAAACCGCCTCTTCGCCGGCGTCCGGAGCGATGCGGATGCGCCCGCGCACCCGGCCGTTGACCTGAACGGGAAGTTCGATCTCGTCCTCCTTCAAATACTCCTCGTTGACCTCCGGCCAGGCTTCGCCCGACAGGGAATCCGGATGCCCGAGGCGGTTCCAGAGTTCTTCGGCCAGATGCGGTGCAAAGGGGCTGAGGATCAGGACGAACGTCGAAAGCAGCGACCGCGGCAGGGCGTCCCAGGCCTGGGCTTCGTTGACAAAGATCATCATGGCGGAGATGGCGGTGTTGTAGTCCATCCGTTCAATGTCGCCGCCGACCTTGCGGATCGCCGCATGCAGCGACCGCAGCTGGTCTTTCGTCGGTTCCCCGCCGGACAGTTTCGGCGAGAGGTCTCCGGTCTCGTCGTCCACCACGAGGCGGTACACGCGGCTGAGAAAGCGGGACACCCCTTCGACGCCCTTCATGCTCCACGGCTTGACCTGCGTCAGCGGACCCATGAACATTTCATAGAGCCGCAGCGAGTCCGCCCCGTATTCCTTGACGATGTCGTCGGGATTGATCACGTTGCCGCGGCTCTTGCTCATTTTTTCGGCGCGGCCGGTGATTTCCAGATCCATGTCCTTCACGAAGACCTTGCCCTGGCGCTTTTCGATCAGATCGTCCGGCAGGCCGGCCCCATGGCCGTCGCGGCGGGTTCTCAGGATGATGGAGGCCACGTCGCCGTCCTTGCGCTCCTCGATCCCCTCGATGCCGCGCTCCTTCAGGGCCGCGGCGTGCGCCGCGAACGCCGCCGGGTCGGCGTGGTATTCCATTTCGCCGAGGATCATGCCCTGGTTCACCAGCTTCCGGAACGGCTCCGGCGTGGAGACCGCCCCGCAGTCAAAGAGCACTTTGTGCCAGAACCGCGCATAGAGCAGATGGAGCACCGCATGCTCCGCGCCGCCCACGTAAAGGTCCACGGGCATCCAGTATTTTTCCTTGTCCGGATCGACCAGCGCCCGGTCGTTCTTCGGATCAATGTAGCGCAGGTAGTACCAGCACGAGCCGGCCCATTGCGGCATGGTGTTGGTTTCGCGAAACGCCGGCCCGCCGCAGACCGGGCAGGTCGCCTTCAGCCACTCCGTTGCCCGCGCCAGCGGCGGCTGGCCGTCCGGCGTGGGACGGAAATCCGTCAGCTCCGGCAGGCGCACGGGCAGATCCTCCTCCGGCACCGGCACCACGCCGCACTTTTCGCAATGCAGCAGCGGGAACGGCTCGCCCCAGAAACGCTGGCGGCTGAACAGCCAGTCGCGCAGCTTGTAGTTCACCTTGCCCTCGCCGACCCCCTTCTCCTCCAGCCACGCCGTGATCTTCTTTTTGAACTCCGCCGTCGGCAGTCCGTCGAATTCGCCGGAGTTGACGGCGACGCCGTCATCCACGTATCCGCGCCAGTCCGTCCCTTCCGGCGGCCGGACCACCTGCACGATCGGCAGGCCGAATTTCTGCGCAAACTCGTAGTCGCGGGTGTCGTGGGCGGGCACCGCCATGATCGCCCCCGTCCCGTAGCCCCACAGCACGTAGTCGGCAATCCACACCGGGATCGACTCCCCGTTCACCGGATTCACCGCATGCGCCCCGGTAAACACGCCCGTCTTCTCCTTCGCCAGCTCCGTGCGCTCCAGATCGCTCTTGGCCGCCGCCGCCGCGCGGTAGGCCTTCACCGCTTCGCGCTGCCCCGGCGTGGTGACCTTGTCCACCAGCGGATGCTCCGGCGCCAGCACCATGTAGGTCGCCCCGAACAGCGTGTCGGGGCGCGTCGTGAACACCCGGATGGTTTCGCCGTCCATCGCGAAATCCACCTCGGCGCCCTCGCTCTTGCCGATCCAGTTGCGCTGCATTTCCTTGATGCTCTCGGGCCAGTCCAGGCCGTCCAGATCCGCCAGCAGCCGCTCGGCGTACTCGGTGATCTTCAGCACCCACTGGCGCATGGCGCGCCGCTCCACCTTGTGGCCCTTCGCGCGCCACTCTTCGACTTCCTCGTTGGCCAGCACCGCGCACAGGTCGGGGCTCCAGTTCACCGGCATCTCCCCCTCGTAGGCCAGCCCCTTCTTGAACAGCTGCAGAAATATCCACTGCGTCCAGCGCACGTACTCGTCGTCCGTCGTCGCCACCTCGCGATCCCAGTCATACGAAAACCCCAGCATCTTCAGCTGGCGGCGGAAAGTATCAATGTTCTGGTAGGTGATGCCCCGGGGATGTTCGCCGGTCTTGATCGCGTACTGTTCCGCCGGCAGCCCGAACGAATCCCAGCCCATCGGGTGCAGGACGTTGAATCCCTTCATGCGCCGGTAGCGCGCCTGGATGTCTGTCGCCGTATAGCCTTCCGGATGGCCCACATGCAGCCCCTGGCCGCTCGGATACGGGAACATGTCCAGGATATAGCACTTCGGCCGGGAACGGTCGGGCTCCTCCGGGGTGCGGAAGGTCTTGTGCTGCTCCCAGTACTGCTGCCAGCGGGCTTCGATTTCGGAATGCGGATAGGCCATGGATTCACCTCAAAATGGATTCGATCCGTCACTGTAGCCTTCCCCTCCCCCCCGATCAATGCCCGATTTCCCCGCGCGCCCGGGCGCTACAGCTCAAATGTGTCCACGGGGCATTCGGGCAGCGACTGGAAAAAGACCCGCCCGTACCATTTGGTCAGCAGGCGCGAGTCCAGCACCACGACGATGCCTTCGTCGGTCTGCGAGCGGATCAGCCGGCCGAAGCCCTGGCGGAACTTCAGCACCGCCTCGGGCAGGGAATACTCCCGGAACGGGTCGCCGCCCCGCTCCTTGATCCGCCGCAGACGCGCGGCCACCACCGGATGATCCGGCACCGCAAACGGCAGGCGCGTCAGAATGACGTTGCTCAAGGCCTCGCCGCGCACATCCACGCCCATCCAGAAGCTGTCCAGACCGAACAGGACAAAGCCTTCATTCGTGCGGAAAGTCTCCAGCATGGCCCGGCGGGCCATGCCCTGCCCCTGCGCCAGCAGGGTCAGGCCGGCCGCCTCCAGCGGGGCGCGCAGCGTCCCGGCCGTGCGCCGGAGAAGTTCCTCGCTGGTGAACAGGGCAAACGCCTGCCCTTTTGTTTTCAAGCTCCAGCGCAGCACCCCGCGCGCCACGGCATCGGCAAAGGCTTCCTTGTCTTTCGGGTCGGGGGCGTTCGTCGCCACGTGCAGCCGCATCTGCCGGGCATGGTCGAACGGCGAGCCCAGACAGCGCAGGGCGCAATCCGGGCCGGCGCCCAGCCGGTCCCGGCAGTACTCCAGCCGGCCGCCCACCGCCAGCGTCGCGCTGGTCAGGATCACGCTGCGCAGCGCCCCGAACAGGCTGTTGGCCAGAATGGGTGCCACCTCGATCGGGGCCGAATGCAGAACCGGCTGGCGTCGGCGGCCTTCGCGCGAAATCCAGTACACGTGATCCGGCTCCAGCTGCCCCAGATAGGCCTCCAGCATGCCGCGCAGCGCCGCCGCCTGCCCCCGCAGCCCTTTCAGTTCCGAGCGCGTGTCCTCGTCGCGCCCTTCCAGCTCCTCGATCAGGGTGCCCAGCCGGCTCGACAGCTCCCGCAGCAGTTCGGGTACCTCGGTCTCCACCTCCAGCGGATGCGGAACCGTTCGGGTTCCCTCGTGCGCGGACAGCCCCGCCGCCTTCGTCACGGCATGGAACAGATCGGCCACCGCCTCCCAGAGCCGGCCGGCCGTCTGGGCCGCCGGACCCGCCCGCAGATAGCCCAGCAGCCCCTTGCCGGTTTCCGGAATGTACAGCCGGCGCAGAAAGTGTTCGAACGCATACGGCGACAGGCGGATGCCCAGGTGCTCGCTGGCGGTATCCTCAACCGTGTGCGCCTCGTCCATCACCACCGCGGTCACGTCAGGCAGAAAATTGGCCCCCTGGATGCGCAGCGCCAGATCGGAAAACAGCAGGTGGTGATTCGCCACCAGCACATCGGCATCCTGCATCCGGGCGCGCGCCCGCTGCAGAAAACACCGCGCCCGCTCCGGGCATTTTCCGCCCAGGCAGTTGCCATGCTCCGCGCAGACCGCGGACCACGCCTCCGGCAGGGGCGGGCGGCTCATCTCCTGGACGCTGCCGTCCCCGGTGGAATCCGCCCAGGCCCGGATGCGCTCCAGGTCCCGCGCCACGGCATCGGGAAACAATTCCCCCTGGTGGCGGTGCGCCCGCGCCAGCCGGCGCCGGCACAGGTAGTTCGCGCGTCCCTTGACCAGCACCGCCCGGAACGCCACGCCCAGCCGCGCCTGCAGCAGCGGCAGATCCTTGCCCACCAGCTGTTCCTGAAGCGAAATGGTGTGGGTGGACACCATCACGCGCTTCGCCGTTCGCCTCGCGTGCAGGATCAGCGGCGCCAGATAGGCCAGGCTCTTCCCCACGCCTGTGCCCGCTTCGACCATCAGATGGCTTTCGGTCTCCAGCGCATCTGCCACGGCACAGGCCATCTCGACCTGCTGGGGCCTCGTCTCATACGCGAAATCCGCGCCGGACAACTGCCCCAGCGCGCCGTCCGCGCGGAAAAAACCCGACGCCAGATCGCGCAACGGCTGCCCGGCGGCGGCAGCCCCCTCCTGCATTGGCGCAATCATGCCCTGTACTCCCGCCGCCCGGGCCGCCCGGGCGCTCCGGGCGGCACGGCCCGCCCGTTACGGGGCGGTGACGGCAGGCTCGTCGGCGGCCGCTTCCGGAATCGCCACGATCGGCTCTTCGGCTTCTTCCGCCTCTTCTTTCGCCGCCTCGGCGGCTTCCGCCATCTTTGCCAGATCCCCTTCCAGCTTGATCATCGCCTTTTCGCGGAGTTCGCGGATGTACTCGGCATTGATCCGCTGCTGGGCCCGGGCCCGCAGCTGCACGCGCAGGCGGTTCTCGATCTCTTCAAACGACACCACCTTTTCTTCCTGCTCGCCATCCACCCGGATGACGTGGAAGCCGACCGGCGATTCCACCACTTCGCCGATCTGCCCGATCTCCTGCGAGAACACCGCTTCTTCGAAAGCCGGCGCCTCGCGGCCGCGCGGCACCACGCCCAGCGCGCCGCCGCGGCTGCGGCTGGCGCACTGCGATACCTCGCGCGCCAGCGCTTCGAATTCCGCCCCTTCCAGCAGGGCCTTGCGCACCCCTTCCGCCTTGGCCCGCGCATCCAGCTTGAGCGCGTCCTCCGCGTTCGCAGGCACCCGGATCAGAATGTGCGAGGCAATCCGCCCTTCGGGAATCGTGAACTCGTCGATGTGCTCGTCATAATAGGCCCGAACCGCTTCATCGGTGATCTCCGCCTGGGCGCCCTCTACCTTTTCTTTCACCACCTTGTTCTTGAACAAGTCCAGCCGCAGGTTGTTCTCTAGATCCTCGATGGACAGGTTGGCCGCCGCCAGCAGCATCACCAGCGAATGTCCTTCCCCCAACCCCTTTTCGAGATCCTTCTTCCCCTGCTCCAGCTCTTCCTGCGAAATCAGTACGCCGGAACGCTCCATCTCCGCTTTGACCAGCTGGCGCACCACGAGATTGTCCACCGCCTGCGACAGAATCCGCGCCTGGATCTGGGAAATCTGTTCCGCGGGCGTGTCCTGCGGCACGTGTGAAAACAGCCGGCTGGCCTCGCGCTGGATCTGTCCGTGGGTAATGCCCGCCTGATCCACCCACACCGCCACCTCGTCCGACTTCATCCCGCCGGGAGTGACGACCTGCGCTTCCTTCTTCCCGCATCCGGCCGCCCCCAGCGCCAGCGCCAATAGGCCCATCCATGCCATCGTATGCTTCATGTCCCTGTTCCTTTCGACTTGCTATGCACCCGAAATCAGCGTGTCAACCGGGCATTTTCCGCCCATCGCCCGGAATTGCAAGTCTCAAAAGCCCGCCATCCCCATCGCGAAACGGTTGACAGACCGCAGGTCTCCCCTTATCTTGCCCCACGACATGAATGGCGCGGTAGCCAAGTGGTAAGGCGAGGGTCTGCAAAATCCTTATTCATCGGTTCGATTCCGATCCGCGCCTCCAGATGATCATTCTGTCCCCGGCGTCCGAAAAGCCTTGCGGCTTGAACGGCGCCGTTTGATTATGCCCCTGAAAGCCTCCAGATGACCGCCCCCCACACTCAGCCAATCGAGGAGGTCCTGGCGGACCGGCGCACTTCGCTGAACGGGCTTTCCGCCGGCGAAGCGGCCGACCGCCTCGCTTCCCACGGCCCCAACGAACTGCTGGAAACCATTTCCCGGCCCGCCTGGAAAATGCTCCTGGCCCAGTTCATCGAACCGCTGATCCTCATCCTGGTCGCCGCCGCCGTGCTGTCGTTTTTCCTGGGCGATCTCGTCGAAGCCGTCGCCATCCTGACCATCGTCTTCCTGTTCGGTCTGCTCGGATTCATCCAGGAATTCCGCGCTGAAAAAGCCATGGCGGCCTTGCGCCAGCTCGCCAGCCCGGACGTCCGTGTCCGCCGCGACGGCGAAATCCGGGTCCTCCCCGCCCGCAACCTCGTTCCGGGCGATATCGTCCTGCTGGAAGCCGGCAACATCATTCCCGCCGACCTCCGCCTGGTCACCTGCATCCACCTGGGCATTCAAGAGTCCTCCCTCACCGGCGAATCCGAAGCGGTGCGCAAGCAGACGGAACCGCTGGACGGGATCGCCATCCCGCTGGGCGACCGGACCAATTTCGCCTACATGGGCACTGTCGTCACCCATGGCCGCGGATCCGGCGTCGTGGTCGAAACCGGCATGCGCACCGAACTCGGCCGGATCGCCGGCCTGATCCAGAACATCGATTCCGGCCGCACCCCCCTGCAACGGAAGCTCGCGCAGGTCGGCAAGCACCTGTCGCTGGCCGGACTGGGCGCCGCGCTGGCCCTGCTGACCATGGGCCTGCTCCGCGGCGAACCTTTCACCGCCATGCTGCTCACCGCCGTCAGCCTGCTGGTCGCCGTCGTCCCCGAAGGCCTCCCCGCCGTCATCACCGCCACCCTCGCCCTCGGCGGACGCCGCATGCTCAAGCGCCACGCCCTGATCCGCAGGCTCCCCGCCGTCGAAACCCTCGGCGCCGTCACCGTCATCTGCACCGACAAAACCGGCACCCTGACCGAAAACCGGATGACCGTCGCGCGCATCCAAACCCTGCACCACGACCTTCCGCTGCTGAACGATTCCGCCCCGCCCCCCGCGGACTCCCGGGACGAAACCCTCCCCCTTCTTCTGGTGGCCGCCCTGTGCAACGACGCCCATCTCGTCGTTGAGGAAACCGGACTTCCCCCGCGCCTGATCGGCGACCCCACCGAAACCGCCCTGCTGGCCGCCGCCGAACGGTTCGGAATCCCCACCCAGTCCCTGGCGAAGGAAGTTCCGCGGATCGCGGAATTCGCCTTCGATTCCAACCGCAAGCGCATGACCACCCTGCATCAGGGCGGCATCAGCGATTATCCTCTTCCCGCGGCGTTGAACACCCCCGTGTTCGCCGCGGTCAAGGGCTCCCCCGACGGGCTGCTCGGTCTCGCCACCCATGTCCTCGCCGGCGACCGCATCGTTCCCCTGCACGACAGCGCCCGCCGCCATTTCCTCGCCGCCGGCGAACGCATGGCGGAAGAGGGCGTCCGCGTGCTCGGCCTGGCCTTCCGCCGGTTCCAGGCCCCCCCCTCCCCCGGCGCCGCGGCCCACGACATCGAAGACCAGCTGGTCTTCTGCGGGCTCGCCGGCCTGCTCGATCCGCCCCGCGAAGAAGTCCGCGCCGCCGTCGCCCGCAGCCATGCCGCCGGCATCCGCACGATCATGATCACCGGCGACCACCCCCTGACCGCCGCCGCCATCGCCCGCCGCCTGAACCTGGCTCCCGGCGGCGCCGATCCCCTCATCCTGTCCGGCACCGAACTCGCCGTCCTGTCCGATGCCGAACTCGACGCCCGGTGCGGGGAGATTTCCGTCTATGCCCGCGTCTCCCCCGAGGACAAGCTGCGCATCGTCTCCGCCTTGCAGCACCGCGGCCATGTGGTGGCCATGACCGGCGACGGCGTCAACGATTCGCCCGCCCTCAAGCGCGCCGAAATCGGCGTCGCCATGGGCATCACCGGCACCGATGTCGCCAAGGAATCCTCCGACATGGTCCTGCTCGACGACAACTTCGCCACCATTGTCGCCGCCGTCGAGGAAGGCCGCACCATCTTCGACAACCTCGTGCGCTTCATCAAATACTCCTTCGGCGGCAATCTCGCGAAGGTGCTCGTCATGCTGTGCGCCCCCCTGGCCGGCATCGGCGTCATGGCCCTGCGCCCCCTCCATCTGCTCTGGCTCAACCTGCTGACCGACGGCCTGATGGGGCTCGGGCTCGGACTCGAACCGTCCGAACCCGACGCCATGGCCCGGCCCCCGCGCCATCCCGAATCCCCCATCCTGGACCGTTCCGCCATCTGGCATGTCGGCTGGATGGGCCTGTTCATCTGCATCGCCTCCCTCCTGCTGGCCGGCATCTGGCAGCGCATCCGGCCCGGCGGCGACGAGTGGCAGACCGTCCTGTTCTCCGCCATCGGCTTTGCCCAGATCGGCCAGGCCTGGGGCCTGCGCTCCCTGACCCGCACCCCCTTCCGTTTCGGCCCCAACCCGGCGCTGGCCGGCCTGACCCTCGTGACCCTGGCCCTGCAGCTCGGCGTCATGTACATCCCCGTCCTGGCCCGCGCGTTCCGGTTGCAGCCGCTGCCGTTCCCGGCGCTCGGCGCCACCGCCGCCCTCGGCCTGCTGACGTTCGCCATCGTCCATCTGGAACGCTGGCGGCCCCGCGCCGCCGCCCCCCGGAAAGGAGCCGCTCCATGAAACTGCTCGACCGCGAATTCACCTTCGACCGCGTCATCCGCCTGGCGATCGGCGCGGCGGTCATTGCCGGCCTCATCCACCTGCTGGGGCTTCTGCAGGGCGTCCTGACGCCCTTCGCCATCGCCGTGCTGCTGGCCTACATGATGAATCCGCTGGTCTGCGCCATCCAGCGCCGGGTCCGCGGCCGCAAGACCGCCGTCGCGCTGAGCCTGCTGCTGGTCCTGGCGGCCGCCACCGCCCTGGTGGTGGGACTGGTCCCCGTGCTGGCCCGGGAATTCGCCGCCCTCGGCGGCCTGCTGCGGCAGGCGGCCAATCTGCAGCTGCCCGCCTGGCTCCAGGAACGCCTTCCGCAGGACCTCTGGGCCGGCCTCACCCAGCGCCTCTCCGAACCGGATTTCCAGGAATTCTTCACCCCCGAGCGGCTCTGGCAATGGGCCGAAACCGCCCTCCAGAAAGCCGTGCCCGGCGCCTGGAAAATCCTTTCCGGCGCCGCCAGCATCGTCCTGGGCACCATCGGCCTGGTCATCGTGCTGTTCTATCTGGTGTTTCTGCTGGCGGACTACGATCACTTCCAGGCCGCCTGGCCCGGCATGATTCCCGAAGACTACCGCGCCGCCACCCTCGATTTCCTCCATGAATTCGCCGAAGGCATGCGCCGCTACTTCCGCGGACAGGCCGCGGTTGCAGCCCTGGTTGGCGTCCTGTTCGCCACCGGGTTCGCCCTCATCGGCCTGCCCATGGGCATTCTGCTGGGCCTGTTCATCGGCCTGCTCAACATGGTCCCCTATCTGCAGATTGTCGGCGCGGTGCCCGCCTTCCTGCTGGCCGCCCTCGGCGCCCTGGCCTCCGGCGGCAACGTCTGGATCGCCCTGGCCCTGTGCGGATTGGTTTTCGCCGTGGTTCAAACCCTCCAGGACATGGTGCTCGTCCCGCGCATCATCGGCCGCAGCCTCGGACTCAATCCCGTCGCCATTCTGCTGTCGCTCAGCATCTGGGGCCGGCTCCTCGGCGCGCTCGGCCTCCTGATCGCCCTGCCCATGACCTGCCTGCTCCTCGCCTGGTACCGGCGCAATCTCGTCCCCTCCCGCCACAGCCAATCCGCCCCCTCTCCCTGATCCCGCCAGGCGCCCGGCTTCGACAGAATCCGGATTTTCCACGCCATGGAAAAATTTCCGGCGGGTTTTCCACGCCATGGAAAACTTTTTTCCACACCGTGGAAAATCCGGAAAACCGGCCTGCCCCCTGTCTCCTGTCTCCTGTCTCCTGTCCCCTGTCTCCTGTCTCCTGTCTCCTGTCCCCTGTCCCCTGTCTCCTGTCTCCTGTCTCCTATCCCCTTTCTCCTCTCAATTCCTGCTTTCCTGGGTTTCCTGTTTTCCTGCTTGGCTGTTCCGACTCTCCCTGTCCCCTGACGCCCCCCCTTTATTCCCAGAACGGCCAGAAATGATGCACCGGGCCATGTCCATGTCCGATGCGATAGTCCGCCCCCGCGCGGATCGCCCGGCGAATGTACTCCTTGGCATGGCCGACCGCCTCCGTCACGCCTTCGCCTTTCGCCAGATGCGCCGCAATGGCCGAGGACAGCGTGCAGCCTGTCCCGTGCGTGTTCCGTGTTTGAATCCGCTCGTCCCCGAAGCGCTCCGCGCCGGGGCTCCCGGCCGACACCAGGACATCCTCGCTTCCGTCTCCGTCCAGGTGCCCCCCCTTTACCAGGACATGCCGGCAGCCCCACTGCAGCAGGTCCGCCGCGGCGGATTCCATGTCCGCCGCGCCGGCCACCTCCCGCCCCAGCAGCACCGCCGCTTCCGGCAGGTTGGGCGTGATGATTTCCGCCAGCGGGAACAGATGCCTCTTCAACGCCTCCACGGCGTCATCCTGCAGCAGCTTGTCCCCGCTCTGCGCCACCATCACCGGGTCCACCACGACCCGTTGGACGCCGTACGCTCGCAGCTTGCCCGCCACCGCCGCAATCAGCTCCGCCGAATACAGCATGCCGATCTTCACCGCATCCGCGCCGATGTCCCCCAGCACCGCATCCAGCTGGCGCTCCACGAACTCCACCGGCACCGGATGAATCCCCGCCACCCCCTGCGTGTTCTGCGCCGTCAGCGCCGTGATCACGCTCATGCCGTAGCACCCGTTCGCCGCGAACGTCTTCAGATCCGCCTGAATCCCCGCCCCGCCCCCGCTGTCCGAACCCGCAATCGTCAACACCCGCCGATAGGTTTTCTCGCTCATCCCGCCGTCTCCCTGCCCGCCGTTCATCACGGTTCTTTCTGTCTAGTTATTGCAATAACTATAGTTATTGCAATAACTATACATTTTCTGAATGCCCTTTCCGGATGCCTTGAATGGCCCGCCGCAGCTCCGCCGCCGCGGCGTGCGGGGACTCCGCCGCCACGATGGCCGACACCACGGCAAGGCCCGCCGCACCGGCGCAAACCACGTCGTGCGCATTGCCGGCATGGAGGCCGCCGATGGCCACCACCGGGATCCGTACGGCGGCGCACAGCGCCCGCAGCCCGTCCAGGCCCAGCGGCGGCGCCGTGTCGGTTTTGGTGGGCGTGGCGAATACCGGGCTCGCGCCGACATAATCCGCACCCTCCCGTTCCGCCTGCACCGCGTCCGCCACCGATTCCGCCGAAACCCCGATGATCCAGCCGGACGGCGCCAGCCGCCGGGCCTCCGCCAGCGGCATGTCGCGCTGTCCCAGATGGACGCCGTCCGCTCCCGCCGCCAGCGCCACGTCCAGCCGGTCGTTGATGATCAGCGGCACGCCGGTTCCCGCCAGGACCGCTTTCACCGTCCGGGCTTCCTCCAGGAATTCCCGCGTGCCGCAGGACTTTTCCCGGAGCTGGACGCAGGTCACCCCGCCCTGCACCGCCTGTCGCACGATCTCCGCCGTCGGCCGTCCCCGCGACAGCGAGCGGTCCGTGACGAGATACAACGAGTAGTCCGCAGGGGCCATCTCATCCCTCCTGAATGCGGACGCCCTGTTCCAGTTCCTCCGGCGTCAGCGCATGCAAGGCATCCAGGAAACGGATCATGAACGAGCCCGGCCCGGCCGCGCCGTCCGCCGCGACCTCGCCCGCCAGCCCGTAATAGGCCAGCCCCGTCGCGGCCGCCGAGACGGGGTCGGCATCCACCCCGGCAAACGCCCCGATGATGGCGGTGGCGCCGCAGCCCGTGCCGGTCACGCACCCCATCAGCGGATGCCCGTTGGCCACCCGCAGCACGCGCCGGCCGTCGGTGACGCAATCCACCGGTCCGGTGATCGCCACGGGCACGCCCAGATCCCGCGCCAGCGCGCCGGCCCGGGCCGCCGCCGCCTCCACCGTGTCCGCCGAATCCACCCCCCGGGTCCGGGCCTCGGCGCCGCTCAGCGCGAGGATCTCCGATGCGTTCCCCCGCACCAGCGACACCCGGACCTCGCCGAGAATCCGCCGGGCCGCTTCCGTGCGCAGCGTTGTCGCGCCGGCGCCCACCGGATCCAGAATGACCGGCACGCCCAGCTCGGACGCCTTCCGTCCCGCCTTGAGCATGGCGGCGATCCAGGCGTCATCCAGCGTCCCGATGTTCAGCACCAGGGCCTTCGCGAAGGCCACCATCTCCTCGACCTCGTTTTCCGCGTGCGCCATCACCGGCGCCGCCCCCGCCGCCAGCAGGATGTTCGCCGTGAAATTCATCACCACGTAATTGGTGATGTTGTGCACCAGGGGCTTCTGCGCCCCGACCGCCTTCCGATTCGCGGCCGCCTGCGCGGCCCATGTGGTTTCCGGGTTCATGTCCGTCCTTTCGTTTTCATGGAAATCAGCAGATAGATCGCCGCCGCCAGCGCCATGGCCGGAATCGAAGCCCCGCCGGCAAAGCCCGTCTTCGCGCACGCGTGATAGACGCCGAACCCGGCCGCCCAGGCCAGCAGGGCCCGGGGATTCACCCCGCCTGCATACCAGTACCGCCCGCGCCGGTAGAGGTCCTCCGCCACGTAGCAGCCGCGCTTCAGGACGAAGTAGTCCGCCAGCACCACGCCGAACAGCGGACAGAACGCCGACCCGATGAACAGCAGAAAGGCCTCGTATTTCGTGGCATCGAAAAACAGGGCGATCAGCGTCCCCGCGCCCCCCGCCAGCAGCACCAGTCCCCGCGTGCCCATCTTCGGGAACAGGCTCTGCGCCGACACCGCATTGGAATAGATGTCGAGAAAGGTGGTCGTCAGCGTGGACAGCAGCACCACCAGCAGCGCGGGCACCAGCAGCCCGTGGCCGCCCATCAGCTGCAGCAGCATGGATTCCGGCGCGCCCGAGCCGGTCGCCAGGGCCGCCACCAGCCCCACGGCATACATCCACGAGCTCACGATGAAATAGCCCCACCACGTTCCGCGGATTCCCCGTCCCGGCACCGCCGCATGGCGCGTATAATCCGACACCAGCGGCATCCACGAAATCGGCATGGCAATCGCCAGATCCAGCCCCAGCATGAACGGCATGGACGGCGCGGACGGCGCGGCCAGCAGCTCGCGCCACCCGTAGGTCTTCAGCGCCAGCGCGGTCATCACAACGGAAAGTCCCAGCAGCAGCACCACGCCGATCTTCTGAAGCACCCGCCACGCCCGGCTGCCCGCCAGGGCCCAGAGCGTTGTCAGCGCACCCAGCGCCACGATCCAGATCCCCGCATGCTCCGCCCCGCCGGCCAGCCCCGCCGCCGACTGCCCGCCGATCCACAGCATGACCGCCGTCCAGCCCACCAGCTGCACCACGTTCAGCACCGCCGGCAGCGCCGATCCCCGGTTGCCCAGCGCCCCGCGCGTGCTGACAATGGCCGGCACGCCGTGACGGCTGCCGATCAGCCCCCCCAGCGCCATCGGCGTGTTTCCGGCCAGATGCCCCAGCAGGATGATCCCCAGGCCGGCCGCCAGCCCGAACGACACCAGCAAGCCCCCCGCCCAGATCTCCGACAGCGAAATCGCCGCCCCCGCCCACAGCAGGAAGAAATCCCATTCCCGCAGCGTCCGTTCTTTGCCGTCCACTGGCCCGATTGTCGACATGACTCTCCGTTCCTTTCCGGTGCGCCGGGGAGCCTGCCGCCGCCTTCAACCAAAACGCCGCGGTTCCATCGGGGGAAACCACGGCATTTCTGCGCCATCCGCTGTCCCTGCGCTGGAATGATCCAACAGGTTCCAAGGGTTATCCGGAACACCGGAACTCTCAGCCCTCTCCATCGAGGACACCCCTAGCGACCACTTATCGGGGACAAAACTACCATGCCCTCCGTTTCAGTCAAGCCCATGAGCCGCGCACGCCACTACGGACGCAAACAACGGTCGTTCCCCGCCGGCATCCGGTGCCGGTCCAGCCGGCCCGCGCTCAGGGGGCGGGGACGGTCAACGCCGCTGCGATCGCCGCCGCCAGGTCCGGATCGTCCGGTTCCGTCCGGCTGCCGTAGCGCCCCAGCACCCGCCCGTCCTTCCCGATCAGGAATTTGTTGAAGTTCCACGAAATCGCCCCGCCATGCTCCGGGTGGAGTTTCTTGTCGGTCAGAAAGGCATAGAGCGGATGGATCGTCTTGCCCTTCACGGAAATCTTGGCGAACATCGGAAACGTCACGCCGTAGGTCAGCGTGCAGAAGCTCTTGATCTCGGCCTCCGTCCCCGGCTCCTGGCCCATGAAGTTGTTGGCGGGAAAACCCAGCACGGCGAATCCGCGGTCCTTGTAGGCCTGATAGAGCTTCTCCAGTCCCGCATACTGCCGGGTGAACCCGCACTTGCTCGCCACGTTCACCACCAGCAGCACCTGTTCCCGGTAATCCGACAGCGCCACCTCCCGGCCGTCAATGTCCGTCATCGTGAACTCATGAATGCTCTGCACCGGTTCCACTCCTTCCGCCGCGCCCGCCGCCATCGCCCCCGCCAGGACCGCCCCCAGGATCCACCACCGCCCACTTCGAGATGCCGTCTTGATTTTCATGTCCCGTACTCTACCCTATAACCCGCCGCCCGCAAGCCGCACGAACCGCGGTCACGAGTCAGGGGACAGGAGTCCAAAGCCCTGTCCGGTCTCCGCTGTAGCTGCGCCCGCTGGGCGCGGCCCCGCCCGATCCGCCGCGCCCAGCGGGCGCAGCTACAACCGATCGCCAGAGGACAGCGAATAGGGGGCAGAAAATTCGAGGTCCGTACAATCCGTTCAATCCGTAGCTTGGCTGTTTGGGCTGTTCGATCCTGTGTTCCTGTGTTTCCTGTTTTCCTGCTGAAACACTCCAACCCCTCCTCCCCCTTTTCGCGCCTTTCGTACCTTTCGTAGTTTACCTTCCCCCGACTGTTCTCCTGTGTTCCTGTATTTCCTGTTTTCCTGCCTGGCTGTCTCCCTGGTTGTTCCTGGTTGTTCCTGGTTGTTCCTCCGAAACCGCCTTGTCCGCCCGTGCCGGATGCGATATAGTTCAGATGGAAGAGATGACAACGCAGGAGGGTTGATCATGAAAATCCTGGCCGCCTTGGACCTCGCCGCCGATCACCCCGATCTTCTCCGGGAAGCCCGCACCTGGGCCCGGGGACTGGGTGCAAAGCTCTGGCTGCTGCATGTGGCCGCGCCCAACCCCGACTTCGTGGGGTACGAGACGGGCCCCGACACCGTGCGCGACGCCATCGCCCACCAGTTGCGCGTCCAGCGCGTCCAACTGGAAG
>Ga0123327_1001882_pt1 | contig 17072 bp, 8 predicted proteins | sample BioC13SIPDNA_4_FD_89701 | JGI IMG/M metagenome (GOLD analysis project Ga0123327, IMG submission 89701) | Anaerobic biogas reactor microbial communites from Washington, USA - Biogas_R1_B C13 SIP DNA | ecosystem: Engineered > Bioreactor > Anaerobic > Unclassified | place: Washington, USA...
CGCTACGCGCTGGTCGAGCAGATGGCCGCCGATCTGGACGTGGCGCTATCGGACCTGATCGGTAATAACACGTTGGTGGATCAGATCGATTACACCAAGTACGTGTCGGATTCGGTGGGCGAGCCAACACTGCGCGACATCATCGCCGAATTGAAGAAGCCGGGACGCGACCCACGCGCGACGTTTGAAAAACCGGCCTTCCGCGACGACGTGACCGAGTTCGAGCATGTCAAAGAGGGCATGGTGCTGGAAGGGATCGTGACCAACGTCACGGCGTTCGGTGCTTTTGTCGATATCGGTGTGCATCAGGATGGTCTGGTGCATGTGTCGGAGCTTTCGGACCGTTTTGTGCGCGATCCGTCCGAGGTGGTCAAGGCCGGCGACAAGCTGAAGGTGCGCGTGCTGAGCGTGGACAAAGCGCGCCGACGCATCTCGCTAAGCGCCAAGACGCAGCCCGCGCCGGCGGGCAAGCGCGAGGGTGGCGGTGGCGGCGACCGCCGTTCCGGTCCGCCGCGCGGCAGGCGCGACTCCTCTGGGCGCGGAGGATCGTCGGGACGCGGCTCGTCCGGCGGCGGATTCACGGTGAATCCGTTCGCTGGGTTGTAGGGCGGTTTGGACATGAGTGACGCGATTGACGTGATTGACGTGCTTCGCGAGTTCAGTCATGCCCCCAAAAATCTGCGTAATCTGTGTCATCTGTGGATGAAAAATGCTATAGCACCCATGTGATCGCCGCGATCGCCACCGCTGCGGGGCCGGCGGGCGTGAGCATCGTGCGGGTTTCTGGAGACGGCGCGCTGGAGGTCGGTGACCGTCTGGTGCCGGGGCTGCGCTGTCCGCCCAGCCAGCGCGCGGCGGGCACCTTTTTCCATGCGCGCGTGATCCATCCGGTCACCGGTACCGTGATCGATGATGCTGTGTTTCTGATCTACCGCGCACCGCACAGCTATACCGGCGAAGACACGCTGGAGATTCAAGGACATGGCGGCGCGTTACCTTCGCGCCGTCTGCTGGAGGCGGTGCTGGCGGCCGGTGCGCGTTTGGCCGAACCCGGAGAGTTCACGCGCCGCGCCTTTCTCAACGGACGCATGGATTTGACGCAGGCCGAGGCGGTGTGTGATCTGATCCAGTCCCGTACTGAACGGGCTGCGCATGTGGCCCGCGCCCAGCTCGACGGCGCACTGGGGGGACGTGTGTCGGCGCTTTACGAGTCGGTCACTGCTGTTTGCGCCGACGTGGAGCATCTGCTGGATTTCGACGAAGGCGAACTGCCCCCCTTTTTCACGGAACGTGCGGGCGAGCGGCTGGCGGTGTGCATGGCTGAGATGGAGCGTCTGGCGGCGTCTTGGAACGCAGGGCACCTGGTCCGCGACGGCGCACTGGTGGTGCTGGCGGGATGCCCCAACGCCGGCAAATCGTCCCTGTTGAACGCGCTGTTGGGAACCCGCCGCGCCATCGTCCATGACCTGCCGGGCACTACACGCGATGTGATCGAAGAATCGGTCGCGTTGTGCGGGGTTCCGGTGCGGCTGATGGATACCGCGGGCCTGCGCGACACGCAGGATGGGGTCGAGCGCGAAGGGATCGAACGGGCGCGCGCGGTGATGCGCCAGGCGGATCTGGTGGTCTATGTGGTTGACGCTTCGGTCCCTCACTCCGAGACGGTGGCTGCGGCGTGTGCGGCACTGCCTTCAGGGTGCGTGATGGTGGCGGTCACGAAATGCGACCTGCCGGCGGCGGGACCTGTGGACCTGCCGCCGGAACTGGCCTCCGTGCGTGTCTCTGCACGGACCGGCGAGGGGTTGGAAGCGCTGAAGCGGATGCTGGCGGAGAAGCTGGGCGTGACGGAAGAGACATACGGACACCCGATTGTATCGCTGCGGCATGTCACCGAGTTGCGAACGTCAATCGATCAATGCCGGGAGGCGCACTCCGTGCTCATCGCCGGCGGGCAGGGGCTGGTGCTTGCCGCCGGCCATCTGCGCTCGGCTGCCGAAGCGCTCGGCCGCATGATCGGGCGCGTCTACACGGAGGATCTGCTCGATGCCATTTTCAGCCGTTTCTGTGTCGGCAAATAACTGCCATGGGGGTCAGCCCTGAAAATAAGAAATAGGGTTGACGTTGCTGAGGGGCCGTGTTACATTCCCCGACATGGCACGGAAACTTAGGATACAGTACGAGGGGGCGATTTACCATGTGACGTTCCGTGGTAACGCGCGGAGGGAGATCTTCGGTGACGACCGGGACCGGGAACGGCTGACCGAACGGTTGGGGGAGAGCGCGGAAGACTTCGGCGTGCGCGTCTACGGATACTGCTGGATGCCCAACCACGGGCACCTTTTTGTGGAGACGCCGGCGGCGAACGTGAGCGCGTTCATGGCCAGCGTGCTGACGGGATATACGATCTACTACAACCTGCGGCACGAAACGAGCGGGCATGTCATGCAGGGACGGTTCGGATCTACAGTCGTGTCGGGCGACGCCTACCTGCTGAGGCTGAGCCGGTACATCCACTTGAATCCCGTCGTGACGCGGGAGTGGCGCGATAAACCGTTCGCCGAACGGCGGGAGGCGCTCCGTGCACATGAGTGGAGCAGTTACCGGGCATACATCGGGTTGGAGCCCGCGCCTGACTGGCTGGCCTGCGAGCCGCTGCTGGCGATGACGCCTGGCGCGGGCAGGCCGGAATTCCGGTATCGCCGGTACGTCGAGGATGGCTTGCGGCGTCCGGACGAGGATTTCAGGCAGGAACTGGAGCAGTCGTCTCTGGCGCTGGGGCCGCAGGAGTTCAGGGAGCGCATGCTTCGCGAACACGGAGAACGGGGGCGCGCGAGGCGGGAGGATGCCTCGTTCCGGCATGTCCGGGTTCTTGAGAAGCCCGCTAGCGTGCTGCAAGAGGTCTGCGGCGTGCTGGGCTTGCGGTCCGCCGATATCCGTATCCGCCGCCGTGACGGGCGCGACCGGGGCGTCGTGGCACTGGCCATGATGCGGCGTTGCGGGCTGACGGAGAGGGCAGTCGCGGCGGAACTGGGTCTGGGCACCGGGTCGGCGGTCAGTTATCTGGTTCGTCAAGTCAAGGCGCGATGCCGCGTCGATCCGTACACGGCGGAACTTGTGAGCCGTGTCGCCCCCGCGGAGGTGCTCCGTGATCGCGAAACTCACGGAGGAGGTGGCTGACAAATTATTATTTGCTATTTTCAGGTACGACCCCGATACTCTGAGTTTCTGTGTCGGCAAATGACGTGCCATCGGGGTTATGTGCTGACAAATCCTTAATTTGCTATTTTCAGGTACGACCCCTATACTCGTATCCTTGTGAATCGAAATGGAAAGGACCGTGAATGATGTCGCACAAGGATTTGCCGCAAGTCAGTCCCGAGTTTTGGGATGTCCGTTCGATGATCCGCCGCTCAATATTGTCGCGCGCCGGCGGCGTTATGGTCACGGCACAAATCGCCGGAATGCTTCTCGTTGGCACGCTGGGCGCCCAAGAGAACGTCAAGGAGAATGTCGATTCCAAGCCCGCCGACTCGGGCCAGAAAACAGTGTATATCTCGTTTTTGCTCCACGGCAACATGTGCTACGACCGTTACACGAAACAAGAAATCCGCGAGAAGTTTCCAGGCATCTACGCAACGGGCGTTCGCGCGATGCACAAGAATCCCGACGTCACCGCGCATATCGACTTTCCCGGCCTCACGGTTTTAAGCCTCAAACGCTATGCGCCGTGGTTTCTCGATGAACTGAAACCGCTGGTCGATCGCAAGCAAGTCGTGATGGTCGGGTGCGAATACGCCGCGAACCATCCGATGTGTGCCGATGAAGAGTCCGAATTGCTCGCCGGACGTGTGACGATGGAAATCATACGGCGTGAATTGCAGTCCGACGTTTCCACGTTCATTACGCAGGAAATAGCCTTCCATCCGCAGATGCCGTACATCATGAACCAGATCGGCGTGAAGCGGCTCATTGCCAAACCCGACGGCTGGCATCGTCCCCGGCGCGTTCGCGGTGTCGACGGCAGCTCGCTGATCGTCTATCCGCTCAACGGCGAAGTCGTTAAAGCCGCCCAGTTGGAAAATTTCTACGATACGCATCCCGACGGCAGTTTCGTCATGGGCGGTGGCGATTTTGAGATGCTCGGAAATATCGAGGCTTACGTTGCTGAAATTAAACGCCTTGCGGCCAAAGGCAAAATCATCAAGTGGACGACCGTGGACCGCTACGAGAAGGAAATCGGCATCCATGAGGAGTGCGTGGCGCCGCACCCCTTCGGTCACCGCGTTCCGGAGGAGCGCGAGGCCAGCCCGAGTTTTTCGCGCTGGGTCGGACGGCCCGACGACATGATTTGGCACGAACACGCCATGCGCGCGATGGACGCGATTCGCACGGCCGGCTTCGCCAAAGTCGCCGCCGCGGTTCACAAGCTCGGGCCCATCGATGTTCCGCTCAAACAGGCGTGGACCGCCGAGCCCGACAACCCTTGGGACACGCGCTTCGAGTTCGTCGATGAGTTTCCGGAAACCGAATTGCACGTCCTGACGAACGACGGCGTTTCGACGATCCTATCGCGTGCGTGGCATCACCTGCTCATCGGGCTAAACTCCGATGCCAGCGGTTGGGTTCCTTGGACGCCGCGCACACGGCATCGCAATCTTGTGCTCGACACGTCCCGCGCGCTGTCGCTCGAAGCGGTCGGACGTTTTGCGCAGAAAGTGGCCTTCCGTATTCGCGAACCTAAGCTGTCGGCCAACGGTTACGCATTGGCGGTCAATCCCGCACCGGCTAGAACCGCCGAGATCGTGTTGGAAACCGAAGGCCCGTTCACCTTCGTCGATGCTGACGGAAAGCGGATTCCGACGGCTGTTTCGCTGCACGACGGCCGTTGGGCTGCAACCGCCCGCGTCGATTTGCCGAGCTACGGCTACAAACTGTTGGGCCTCATGCCCGCCGCCGATGTGACGAAGGAGCCGTGGACTACCGGTGACAAGGTTGCGTTTTCCGGCCGAAGCGCGTCGTTGGCCGACGGGCGTTTGACGGTGGAGGAAGGCCAGAACCAGCTTGCAGTCGAGCTGGCGCCTTTCAAGCTCAGTGATCCTTCACGCGTTGCGGAAACGGAAACGGTGACGCCCGATTGGACGAAGGCGACGACCCGCGTGCGACAAACCGCGTTCGGGCCCGACCTTGAAGTTTTCACCGAATTGGCCTGGGCCGTTTGGACTCGGCTCGTCATCGGGTTGCGAGAAGACCGCATCGACGTCACGGCCGAGGTTCATGTGGACATGCCTCGACGCATCGGCAACCTGGGTTTCGATCCGCGCGGATTATTGCTCGAATTCAAAGGGAAAGCGGGCCGCGTGTATTACGACGTGCCGTATGCCACGATCGAGCACACCAATCCGGAACCCTCGTTCATCGCGGTGCAGCGCTTCGCCGCAATGGATTCCGACTCGGCGCCGTTCGCCGTTGTCGCGCTCGGCGGCAATCAGTCGTTCCAAGTCTCGCCGAGGCAAGGCGTGCTCGCCGCGAGTCTCGGCGCGTCGTTGAGAGGCCGATGCGATACGCGGCCGCTTTGCACGATTCGGCCGGATGGCTATGCCACACACAAGACCACGGCCGGCGGCGATCCGCTCTTGGGCAGCTATGAACACCGCTTCTCGCTGCTGTTTAGGCGGCCGGCCGAGGCGGCGGTCCGCGCGCACGCGCTTCGCACCGGGTCGCCCGTTGTGCGCGTCGAACTTGGCAACGGCGACTGGCCCTCCGAGCAAAGTCTGCTGAACATCACGCCGGCCAGCGCTCGTCTCACAGCGTTTCGATCTGATCGCGATGGCAACAGTATCGTCGCGAACGATGCCGCTGGCGAACCGTGTCGCTTTGAGTGCCAAGGCCAATCCGTCGCGATGCCGGCATTCGGTTCGGTGACGGTGCGGGTGTCGCCCTAACCCGCAATTTTTCAGCCAACCGTTCACGTCCCTAAACGGTTCATCGGCCGAACTTGCGTTCAAGTTCGCGATAAGAGGTGAAAATCATGGTGGGGCGGCCGCGCGGACAGGTATAGGGCATGCGCGTGGCGGCAAGGTCGTGCACCAGCCGTTCGGCGGCGTCTTCGGTGAGCGGCTCGCCGCTGCCGGTGACTGCGCGGCAGGCGGCTTTGGCGATCAGCTCTTCGCGCCACTTCTCGGCACCGCGCCGCGTTCCGGCGTTTTCGAGATCGTGCGCGATGTTTCCCAGCAGCTCGCGGCAGGAGACCGCGACCAGCGCGTCGGGCAGCGCTTCAACAATAAAGTGATCGCTGCCGAACTCTTCCACGCCGAAGCCCATCGCCTGCACGACCGGCAGGTGCTTGCGCAGGCGCGCGGCGTCAGGCGGCGCGAGCTGCACCGTCTCGGGCAGCAGCAGGCGCTGCGACAGGCTTTCGCCGCTCCGCGCGTTGTCCATCAGCCGCTCGTACAGCACCCGCTCGCGCGCCGCGCGCGGATCGACCGTCACCATGCCGCCGTCGGTCTCCAGCAGCAGGTAGCGTCCGCCCACATGACCCAGCACCCGGCACCAGCGCCACGGCGATCCCGCCTGCGTATCCGCAAAGAGCGGCAAGCCCTGGCCGACCGGCGGCAGCGCGGAGGCGGGCCGCATGGGCGCGGGGAACGGAGTAACAGACTGACGGGGCGCATTGGCCTGCGGAAGCGGAACCGGCGCGGGATAGGCGAAGGGCTGGGCTGCTGCTTCCGGCACCAACGTCCGCAACGAGACCTCCGGTGTGCTGCTGTGGGAGGTCTGCGTGGCTGGAGGAATCGGCGCTGTCTGCGCCTCCGCTTGCGCGCCACGCTCCGGGACGCCGTTCGCAAACCCGTCGTTCCTGCGTCGGCGCGTGGTGCCGATCGCATCGGTGATGGCGCCGATCAACGCCTCGCGCACGTCGACCGGTTTGTGAAAGCGCACCTCGCGTTTGGTCGGATGCACATTGACATCCACGCGGTCGGGCGGCATCTCGATAAACAGCAGCACGATCGGCTTGCGGTCGCCTTCAAGCGGCGGATAGGCCTCGCGCAGCGCGTAGGCGATGACCGGCGCGGTGGCCGGACGGCGGTTGATGAAGACATACTGCTCGCTGCGGTCGTTGCGCGTCTGGTTCGGCAACCCCGCAAAGCCGTAGACGCGAATGTCCCCGAGCGTCCGGTCAACCGGCATCAGCCCCGCACAGAAGTCAGCGCCGAAGAGATCGCGGGTACGTTCCTCCAGGGTGGCGCCGGGCGGCAGACGCGCCAGTTCGCGGCCGTCGGCCGTGAGGCTCATGCCGATTTCGGGATGGGCCAGGGCATGAAGCGTGAAGACCGACCGGATGTGCGCCTGCTCCGTCTGGAACGCGCGCAGAAATTTTCGGCGGGCCGGCACGTTGAAAAAGAGATCGCGCACGTCGAGCGTGGTACCCACCGGTACGCCGGCCTCTCGCACGTCGTGCAGGCTGCCGCCCACAACCACCAGTTCCGTTCCGGCCTCATCCGCCGCACGGCGCGTTTTGAGCGTGAAGCGCGAGACTGAAGCGATCGAGGGCAGCGCCTCGCCGCGGAAACCGAGCGTATCGATACGCTCGATGTCGTCGACATCCCTGATTTTACTGGTGGCTTGCCGCTCGATGCTGAGCAGGGCATCGTCGCGGCCCATGCCGCAGCCGTTGTCGCGCACCTCGATCAATTTGCGTCCGCCGGCCGTCACGGTCACGTCAATCCGCGTGGCGCCGGAGTCGATGGCGTTTTCCATCAACTCTTTCACCACCGAGGCGGGACGCTCCACCACCTCCCCGGCCGCGATCTTGTTGGCGACGTGGATCGGCAGCAAGCGGATATGTCCGTCTTTGAGCATGCGCACAAGCATGCAGTGTCGGGCATTCAGCGTCAAGCCAAAGAGAGAAGTAATAAGTGGAACGCTCACGTATGAAACCAGAAACCAGAAACCAGAAACCAAAACGGGCGGCTTGACGGAGAGGCGGGAGCACACTATGGTATATACGTCTGCGACCGTCTTATGACCGTCAGCGTTTCGGCGTGTTGTCGGACAGACCGATGGGATGCTAGTGATTCTGCATATAAGCTGGCGCCAGCGCACTGTGGTTGTGTGGGGCGAACGGGCGGCACCCGCATGTGGCACTCATCCCACGGCGCAGGAGGCGGCGCAGGTGCCGTTATCGCCTTTTGATGCCGGCGCAGAAACCCTCGGCAGCGTCCTCAAAGGATTTCTGTGGGAAACCGCGGATTTTCAGATGTCGGGTTTGGACCTGCGTCTGCCGACGGGCCGGCTTTCCGCAGACGCGTTCCCGGTGCCATCGCAACCGTTCCTCTTGTCCGCCGGTGCGTCCGTCTCGCCACCGGTGACACTCGACGCCTGGCGGGTCTCGGCCGCCTCTCTGACCTGGAAACAAGCCTTCACCTTGTTGGGGGCCTGCCAGGAACGGCGGCTGGCCGACGGCGTATTCGCCGGTGAGGATCTGTTGGCGTTCGCCCGTCTCTTCCGGTTTGCCGGTTCGCTCGTGGCCCGCGGCAGATTTCTGCCCGCGCTCGTGCGGCGCGACGACGGGTGCCTCGAGGCCCGTTGGCAGGCGTCGCTCGACCCGCCCGACCGGCGGCGACTCGAGACGCTGGCCGGGTGCCTGCCGCCGTTGCTGACGCTGGGGACAAAACCTTGGCACTATGCCGCCGCGCTGCTCGAGGAGCTGACCGACCACCTGGTGCGGGTCAGCGTGGTGACGACGCTCTCGCGGTCGCATGCCGAACACGGCAAATTCTATAGCGCCCACGACGCCTGGCTTGCCGCATTGCGCGGTGAGAACCCGGTGATCCGCTGGGAGACAGGGGATGAGCTTGACGACCTGCATGACGCGGTCGCCTTGTGGCGTCGTCCGGTCGAAAGCCGAGAGGCCTGTGACGACGCGCTGCTTTTCGAACTGGAAGAAGCGCCCGCGCCGGGCCAGCCGTGGTTCCTGCACGTGCGCTTAAGCGGCGCACACCAGACGGACCGCGCATCATTTATTGCAGGTGCAGACGAAGCGCTCCTGATCGCGCTGGGCCAGGCCGGCATGCTCTTTGCGCCGCTGGCCAAAGCTGAAATGCACCCGCGCGGTTTGGGCTGCATGCTGTCGTCCGATGAGGCGCACGCCTTTCTCAACGCCGCCGCGCCGCTGCTGGAGGCGGCCGGCTACGGCGTCAGCTTGCCGGCGTGGTGGAGCCGCAACGCGCAAAAAAGCGTCACTCTGGAAGCGGATGCGATGCCGCACGCCGGCGCATCCGAAGGCCCGCAGGCGCTGGAGCAGAAGGTGGCGTTGAGTTGGACGGTCACGCTGGACGGTCAGCCGGTCTCGCGCGAGGAACTGGAGGCGCTGCTGGACTCCGAATCGCCGCTGGTCTTCTTCCGGGGCCGCTGGATCGAGGTCAACGTACGCCAGCTTCAGGAGGCGCTGCGAGTCACGCAGCGCAAGCAGACGGCTTCGCAATCCGCGCTGGAGGTCGTGCGGCTGGCGCTGGGCTCCGCAGGCCGGGGCGGACTTGAGGTCTCCGACGTGCGGGGCGGCGGCTGGCTGGCCCCGTTCCTCAAACGGTTGCGCGGCGAACAGGCGTTCGATCTGCTGCCGCCGCCCGCCGCGTTCTGCGGCGAGCTGCGTCCCTACCAGGTGCGCGGTTTCAGTTGGCTGGCGTTTCTGCGCACCTGGGGCTTCGGCGGCTGTCTGGCGGATGATATGGGCCTCGGCAAAACGATTCAAACGCTGGCCTTTCTGCTGCACGAGAAAGCGCGCGGCGAACGCCGCCCGGTTCTGCTGGCCGCCCCGATGTCTGTCCTCGGCAACTGGCTGCGAGAGGGCCAGCGCTTCGCGCCCGACCTGCGCATGAGGCTTCATCACGGCGCACAGCGCTGGCACGGCGATTCGTTTGCGCGCGAGACAAAGGGCGTGGACGTCGTGCTCACCAGTTACCATCTGCTCTACCGCGACTACGCCGATCTGCGTAAAGTCGGCTGGGCCGGCATCGTGCTCGACGAGGCGCAGAACATCAAGAATCCCGACACGCGCCAAGCCCAGGCCGCCCGCGCGCTGCAAGCCGATTACCGGATCGCGCTGACCGGAACGCCGGTGGAGAACCACGTCGGCGACCTCTGGTCGCTGATGGATTTTCTCAATCCCGGTCTGCTGGGCAAACGCGCGGTGTTCCGCGAAGTCTTCTTCCGCCCGATCCAGTCCGGCATCGATCCCGGAGCACGCACGCGGCTGCGGCGCCTCACCGCGCCGTTTCTGCTGCGGCGGCTCAAGACCGACAAACAGATCATCGCGGATTTGCCGGAGAAGCACGAAGGCACCGTGACCTGCACCCTCACGCGCGAGCAGGCGCACCTTTACGAAGAGGTGCTGGAACAGTTCCGCCGCGATGCGGCCGACGCTGAAGGGATCGCGCGGCGTGGCCTGATTCTCAGCGTGCTGACCCGCCTCAAACAGGTCTGCAACCATCCGGCGCACTACCTCGGTCAGCCGCAGGCGATGGCGCGCCCATCCGGCAAGCTGCAGCGCCTGGAAGAGATGCTGGAGGAAATATTCGAGCGCGGCGAGAGCGCACTGATCTTTACCCAGTACGCTGAGATGGGCGCGTTGCTGAAGCAACGCCTCTGCGAAACGTTCGGGCGTGACATGCCGTTTCTGCACGGCGGTGTTCCGCGCAAAGCGCGCGACCACATGGTGCGGGCGTTTCAGGAGAGCGCCGAACCACAGGCCTTTGTCCTCTCGCTCAAAGCGGGCGGCATCGGCCTGAACCTGACCCGCGCAAGCCATGTTTTTCACTACGACCGCTGGTGGAATCCTGCCGTAGAGGACCAGGCCACCGACCGCGCCTTCCGCATCGGGCAGACCCGTAACGTGATGGTCCACAAGTTTCTCTGTGGCGGCACGCTGGAAGAGCGCATTGACGACATGATCGCGCACAAGAGCGCCTTAGCCGATGAGATCGTGACCAGCGGCGAGGTGTTCCTGACTGAACTCTCCAACGACGAACTGGATCAGCTCCTGCGGCTCTCCGAAACGGTCATTGCTGACGAGGTGGGGGAATGAGCAAAAAAAAGCGATACGCGCTGCGCGCGCCGTTGACGGTCAGGGGCGGTATCCGCTCACAACATGCGCACAGCGGGCCGCTGCGCGTGTGGTGGAGCCGGCGCTGGACCGAGGTCATCGAGCGCTTCCGCCTCGGGGCGCGCCTGGGGCGCGGTCGCAACTACGCGGTGTCCGGCCAGGTGTCACAGCTCGAGATCGCGTCAGGGATGATTACCGCCCGCGTGCAGGGCGCTAACAAGGAACCCTACGCCAGCACCATCCGCTTCCGCACCGTGCCGGAGGACGGCAAGACGCGGCTGATCGAGGCGCTACGCGCGCGGCCGATGTTGGTGGCGCGCCTGCTGGTCGGTGAGCTGCCGCTTGAGGTGGAGGGATTCTTCCGCGCGGTCGGCTGCCCGCTCTTCCCGCAGCGAGAGAACGATTTGTCGAGCCGCTGCTCCTGTCCGGATTACGCCAATCCCTGCAAGCATCTGGCTGCGGTCTACTACCTGCTGGGCGAGGCGATCACCAAAAATCCGCTGCTGCTGCTGGCCGTTCGCGGCGTCAGTCGCGCCGAGCTGCTCGGCGACGCGGCGATGCGAGAGCCGCCGCCGGCAGGTCCGGCGCTGCCGGCTGAGCCCGATCCCGCCGATCTCACGGCCTTCTACGGGACGCCGCAGCCGCCCTTCGAGGACTTCGGCACCGCCGTGAAAACGCTCACGCACGCGCCGCTCATCTGCCGGCTCGGCCCGCTGCCGTTCTGGCGCGGCCAAGAACGCTTCTCCGACACGCTGGAGCATCTGTACGCGCGGGCTGCCGCGCGCGGCTGGGCGGTCTGGGCGGGCGAGCCGCTGGATTTGCGGCGCGAAGATGAGAAGGTCATCATTACGGGTGCTAACCTTCATCTGAAAGGCCGGCGCATGCGCGTCGACACCACGTTTTCATGACGGGGACTTGTTTCTATGGGCCGAGACGTGTAAGCTATGCCCTATCCTGTATGACCGGGATCAGTTCACGTTTAACCTTGGAGACGCCTATGAAACGCTGCCTAATATCGTGTGTTCTCATCGCCTGCGCCGCGCTCGCGCTGCGCGCCGAACCGTACAAGGCCGACTGGGCGTCGCTTGATAAACGTCCGGTTCCTCAATGGTGGCAAGAGGCCAAATTCGGCATCTTCATCCATTGGGGCGTCTACGCGGTGCCGGCCTACGCGCCGATCGACGAGGCCAATGTCTATGCCAAGTATTCGGAACATTACGATAACCGCATGCGTTCCAAGAACGCGGCCTTCACCAACTTCCACGCCCGCACCTATGGCGACCGCGTCACCTATGCGGACTTCGCCACGCAGTTCCGCGCCGAGCACTTCAATCCCGGCCAGTGGGCGGACCTCTTCAAAAAATCCGGCGCGCGCTATGTGGTGCTCACGTCGAAGCATCACGACGGTTTCGCGCTCTGGCCGAGCGCGTACAGCCCGCGCTGGAACGCGCAGGTGCTCGGACCGCACCGCGACCTCGCCGGCGAGCTGACTGCTGCGGTCAAGCAGGCCGGTCTGCACATGGGCTTCTACTACTCCCTGCTCGAGTGGGGCGCACCGCTCTACAAGGAGAACATCGGCCGCTGGGTCGCGGAGATGAACCTGCCGCAGATGAAGGAGCTGGTCACGCGCTATGAGCCCGAGGTGGTCTGGACCGACGGCGAGTGGGACTACTCCGACGAAGAGCTGCGCAGCGTCGACTTCCTGGCCTGGCTCTACAACGAGTCGCCGGTCAAGGAGAGCGTGGTGGTCAATGACCGCTGGGGCAAGAAGACGCGCGGCAAGCACGGCGGCCACTACACAACCGAATACGACCTGGTCCACACCGGCAGCTCGCTCGACACCCAGTTCGTGCATCCGTGGGAGGAGTGCCGAGGCATCGGCGGGTCGTTCGGCTTCAACCGCTTTGAGACCACCGCGCACTACATGACCAGCGCACAGTGCGTGGAGACCCTGATCGAGAAGGTCAGCCGCGGCGGCAACCTGCTGCTCAATATCGGCCCGCAGGCCGACGGCCTCATCCCGGTGATCATGGAAGAGCGCCTGCTCGACATGGGGCGCTGGCTGAGCGTCAACGGCGAGGCGATCTACGCCACCACCGCTTGGCAGCACCGTCCCAAGAACATGCGCGAAACCAAGGTCTACTTCACCCGGAAACCCGATGCCCTCTATGCGATCTGCGTACGCTGGCCGCAGGCCCCGCTGGTGATCAACAACATTGCCAAGGCCGATGCGGTCTCGCTGCTGGGCAGCCCCCTGCCGGTCACATTCAAGTGCGAAGGCGGGAAATTGACTATTGAACCGCCGGCAATCAATCCCGAAACCCTGCCCTGCGAATACGCCTGGACCTTCAAGATCGCCCGTCCGCAGGAGTGATCGCCGGCGGATGAAAGGATCGCGCGATGCAGTTGGGGTGGAATGAGATCAAGCAGCGGGCCGTCTGTTTCTCGCGGGAATGGGCCGGTGAAACCCGCGAGCAAGCGGAAGCAAAATCTTTCTGGGATGCCTTGGATCTCAACATCAAAGCGGCCGAGGTTATGGGCCGGCTTCACGACACCATGGCGGCGGGCGGCTACAGCGGTCACGCGCTGGAACGCTTCCTGGTGCGCGTCCTCTTCTGTCTCTTCTCCGAGGACACCGGCATCTTCGACCCCAACGCCTTCACCGAGTACATCGAGAACCAGACGCGGCCGGACGGCTCGGATCTCGGCCTGCACCTTGCCCGGCTCTTTCAGGTGCTCGACACGCCGCGCGAGCAGCGCCAGAAGAACCTCGACGAGCGCCTGCTGGGCCTGCCCTACGTCAACGGCGGGTTGTTCGCGGAGACGCTGCCGCTGGCCGACATGAATGCGGAGATGCGCGACGCGCTCGTCCGCTGCACCGGCTTCGACTGGAGCCGGATCTCGCCCGCCGTGTTCGGCTCGCTCTTCCAGTCGATCATGCAGCCCGCAGAGCGCCGCCAGATCGGGGCGCACTACACCTCCGAACGCGACATCCTCAAGCTGGTCCACGCCCTGTTCCTCGACGACCTGCGGGCCGAGTTCGAAACGATCAGACACGACCGCCGCAGGCTGCCGACGTTCCACCAGAAGCTGGGCGCGCTGACGTTTTTCGATCCCGCCTGCGGCTGCGGCAACTTCCTGGTCATCACCTACCGCGAGCTGCGCCTGCTCGAACTGGAGGTCCTCGACGCGATGGGCTATGGCGGGCAGGCCGTGACCGACATCGCGCTGCTCGCGCGCGTGGACGTGGACCAGATGTTCGGTATCGAGATCGAGGAGTGGCCCTCCCGCATTGCCGAGACGGCGCTATGGCTGATGGACCACCAGATGAACCTGCTGCTGGCCGAGAAGTTCGGCCAGTATTTCGTGCGCCTGCCGCTCAAGAAGTCCGCCCGCATCGTCAACGATAACGCCCTGCGCCTCAACTGGCGTAACATCCTGAATCCAGCCGAGTGCTCCTACATTCTGGGCAACCCGCCGTTCGTGGGACACCAGTGGCGGAATGCCGAACAGCAAAAGGATATGGACACCATCTGGGGCGCGGCCGGGCGTTTTGGGCGGCTCGACTACGTGACGTGCTGGTACAAGCGCGCCGCCGAGTTCATCCAAGGCACGCAGACACGCGTCGGCTTCGTCTCGACCAATTCAATCTCGCAGGGTGAGCAGGTCGGTATCCTATGGGGCTGCCTGAACGGTCTCGGTGTCCGCATCCATTTCGCGCACCGCACCTTTCCGTGGCAGAGCGAAGCGCGGGGCAAGGCGCATGTGCATGTGGTGATCATCGGTTTTGGCGTCTGTGACGTGCCCGTGAAAAAGCTTTACGATTATGCTGACGGCGATACGCCGACAGCGTCCGAAGTGCGCGGGATCAGCCCATATCTCGTCGAGGGCGGACAGACGGTTCTGCCGTCGCGCACGTCGACGCCGCGCGGCATGCCGCAGATGAAGAAAGGGAGTCAGCCGACCGACGGCGGGAACCTCATCTTGACGGATGCCGAGCGCGTCGAACTTCTGGATCAGGAGCCCGGCGCGGAGAAATGGCTGCGCCCGTTCATCGGTGGCGAGGAGCTGCTGAACGGCGGCCGCCGCTGGTGCCTCTGGCTGAAAAACATCTCGCTGCCCGAACTGCGGGCGCTCCCGCAGGTTCAGGCGCGCGTTGAAAAAGTGCGTGCAAGCCGGCTCAAGAGCCCGACTGCCAGTGTACGGCAGTTCGCCGACTATCCAACGCTGTTCACGCAGGACCGGCAGCCGGATCACGACTATCTGGCGGTGCCTGAAGTCTCGTCGGAGACGCGCCGCTTCATTCCGATCGCCTTTCTTCCCGCCACCGTCATCGCCAGCAACAAGCTGCAGATCATCGTGGGAGGCACACTTTTCCATTTCGGCGTGCTCTCGTCGACCATGCACATGGCGTGGGTGCGCGTGGTCAGCGGTCGTCTGAAGTCAGATTACAGCTATGCTCCCGCCGTCTACAACAATTTCCCGTGGCCGCAACTGGACGCGGCCGACTATATCCAGACGGTTCCTTGCGCCGACGGCCTCTGCGTCAGGGAGGCGGCGGCGCGTCTGCATTGGTCGTCTTACCACGAGGGCGGCGAAACAGAGGACGTGCCCTTGATGGCGAAACATGCGAACACCTGCCTGAAGGGCGGCTCGAAGAAAATCGCAGCCGTGGAAGCCGCCGCACGAAAGGTGTTGGCCGCGCGCGCACGGAATCCAACCTCAACGTTAGCGGACATGTACGATCCCCTGCTGATGCCGCCGGATCTGGTGAGGGCGCATGCCGAACTCGACCGCGCGGTGGACCGCTGTTACCGCGCCGCGCCGTTCACGTCGGACCGTCAGCGCGTGGAGTTCTTGTTCGCGCTCTACGAACAATACGCAGCGCCGCTGTTGCCGGCGCAGAAGGCGAAGCGAAAGGCAAGGTAGGATATGGCTGAAGAGAAGGCGGCGGCGTGCGAGTATGAGCGGGAGGCGGTGCCCGAGCGCGCCTGGCTGGGCTTGAAGAGTTATGTCGGTCAATTCGCGGGCGAGCACGTCGCCGGGACCGAGCTGATGATCGGGCCGCTCTTCCTCGCGGCGGGGGTCAGCGCGGTCGACTTTTTCGCAGGCCTGTTCGTCGGCAATCTGCTGGCCGTGCTGAGCTGGACGCTCTTCACCGCGCCGATCGCCACGCGCGTGCGGCTGACGCTCTACTACCATCTCGAAAAGATCTGCGGGCGCCGGCTGGTGGTGCTCTACAACACCGTCAACGGCGTGATGTTCACGATCCAGGCCGGGGCGATGATCACAGTGTCGGCCACGGTGCTGGGCGTCTTCTTCCGTTTCCGCATGCCGGAGCTGAGCGACACCCTGCCGACCGGCTTCGGCTGGATCGCGGCGGTCGTGATGACCGGCGTGCTCTTTTCGGTCGTGGCCGCCAAAGGCTACCGGGTCGTGGCCGCCTTCGCCAATCTGGTCGCGCCGCTGATGGTCGTGATGTTCGTGGTCTTCGGCGTGGTCGGCTTCCGCAAGATGGGCGTGACCGGGCTCGACACCTTCTGGGAGGTCGCCTCGACGCGCATCTGGACCGGCGGCGAGCCGCAGCCGGGGCAGATGAAGTTCACGTTCTGGCATGTGATGTTCTTCGCCTGGTTCTGCAACATGGTCTGGCACATCGGCATGGCCGACCTCTCGCTTTTCCGCTTCGCCCGCAAGCCGTGGTACGCGCTCTCCTCGGCCGCGGGGATGTATCTCGGGCACTTCATGGCGTGGATCGCGGCCTCGACGCTCTACGCGGTTCAGCTCCAGGCCGATCCGGCCAACACCGCCGTGCTGCCCGGGCCGCTGGCCTACAACGCCTGCGGCGCGCTGGGCCTGCTGGTCGTCGTGATCGCCGGCTGGACCACCGCCAACCCCACGCTCTACCGCGCGGGCCTCGCATTCCAGGCACTGGTGCCCACGGCCTCGCGCGCCAAGGTCACGCTGCTCA
>Ga0123327_1001884_pt1 | contig 17061 bp, 7 predicted proteins | sample BioC13SIPDNA_4_FD_89701 | JGI IMG/M metagenome (GOLD analysis project Ga0123327, IMG submission 89701) | Anaerobic biogas reactor microbial communites from Washington, USA - Biogas_R1_B C13 SIP DNA | ecosystem: Engineered > Bioreactor > Anaerobic > Unclassified | place: Washington, USA...
TCGCTCACGAGCTGGCGCAGGCGCACCGCACCGGAAACCGGCTTGCCGGCCAGCACGTCCTCCTCGCGGAAGGTCGCGAAGAGAATGTGGCGCGCGCCGGTGCGGTCGAAATCGTAGGTGATGAAGATCGTGCCGTCTGCGGTCTGCTGGCCGTCGGGATAGGAGACGCCGCCGCGCTCATCGAGCATCAGGCCGCCCTCCCAGCTCCGGCCGTCGTCCTTTGAAACAAAGGCCGTGAGATGCGAGCGGCCGGTCTTCTTCTCGATCGGCCCGTGCTTCACCAGCAGCAGGTTGCCGGAGGACAGCCGCGTGATGAAGAAACGCGCCGAAGGGTGCTGGATCGGCGACGGCTCCAGCGGCGACCACGTTGTGCCGCGGTCCGTCGAGACCGCCTCGCGGATGCCGGACTTGGTGCGCGTCAGACACCAGATCGAACCGTCCTTGCGCTCCACGAACATGTGCTCGTCAAAGAGGCGGTCCTCTTTGGGCATGCCCGCGCCGCCGCGCACCGACCAGGTCTTGCCGCCGTCTGCGGAGACCACCATCTTCGAGCTGTTCTCCGAATACCAGGTGCAGACCGGCAACGCCCACTCGCCTGACGAGAGCGTGATCGGCTTGCACATCATCACGCCCTGCGTGACGTACACGGGCCGGTGCCACGCGGTGTTCTCGGACGCGGGATCGTCGAGCACGATCATCCAGAGTGCGTCGGACGCCACGTTGTTGTACGGCATGGTGCGGTCGGACCACGTCCAACGCAGCCGGCCGTCCGGCGCGAGCCACACTTCGGGGTCAAAGGTCCGGCGCGGGCCTTCGCCGTCGGGGTCCACGGTGAGCAGCTCCTTCCACGTCGCGCCGCCGTCGCCGCTGGTGGCGAGCACCACATAGTTATTGTGGTCCTCTCCCGGCGTGTGGCCGGCATACCAGGTCACCCAGAGCCGGCCGTTGGGCGCGACCGCCAGGCTGGAGATGCCGGTGAAGGCGCGGTTGGAGACCGCGTGTCGCGGCAGCGGCGGACCGGCATGTTCCGGTGGCGGCGCGGCGAAGACGGCGGGCATTGGCAGTAGGCAGTAGGCGGTGGCAGTAAGCAGCAGGCGGCTCAAAAAGACGGTTCGATTCATCGGATGCTCCTTCTTGTGTGTTGACGATGTGCGCATTTTGTGGTAAATCACGAGTTACAGCAAAGGACAGGAGGCGACGTATGGCGACAGCGAACATCAATATCCGCATGGACAGTGCGGTCAAGACGCAGGCACAGCAATTGTTTGCGCAGTTCGGACTGGACATGACCACGGCGATCAACATGTTTCTGAGGCAGGCGTTGCGGGAACGCGCGATCCCGTTTGAACTGCGCTTGGATGTGCCGAATGCGGAGCTGATGGAGGCGATTGAGAATGTTGAGGCGGGGCGTAACCTTGAGGGACCGTTCGCCTCGGCGGAAGAGGCCGTCCAGTCCATGTTGGAGGGCTGAATCTTGCTGACGATCAAATACGAAAGCAAAATGAAGCGCCAGATGAGGCTCATGGTCAAGCGCGGCAAAAATCCGTCTAAACTGATCGCCGTGCTGGATATATTGGCCAAGGAGCAACCGCTGCCGCCGCAATATCGAGACCACAAACTCAGCGGTCGCTTGAACGCCTACCGCGAATGCCACATCGAGCCGGATTGGCTGCTGATTTACAAAATCATCCGGGGCGAGTTGGTTCTGGTGGCCTCTGCGACAGGATCCCATGCGGATCTGTTTGGTCAATAGCGGTTTCATGGCAAACTCATCCCCGTCTCATTGCAGGAGCAGCAGCGTCCCGCTGTAAAGGATCGTCACCGTGACGATGCCGTCCGCCGCCTCCACCACGGTGGCGACTTTCTTTTCAGGCGGCAGGCCGGTGCCGACCGCCTTCCAGCCGTTGAAAGAACCGGCGGACGCACCGTAGGTCGCCGCGGTGAACGTGAACGGCACGGGAATCGGCGCCTGTTCCGTGCGGCCGAGATCGAAGAAGCCGGGGCCTTCCGCCGTCAGCGTGCCGGAGACGGTCACGCTGTCGCACGTGACCTGGCCGAGCGCGTTGGTGGTCCACGGGCAGGCCAGCGTCGCGCCGGCGGTCAGCGCGAGGTTCTGCACCGTGATCGTTGCGCCGGCCGGCGCGCCGTTGGTGCCCGGATCCAGCGTGCCGGTCACGGCGACCGTGCCGTTGGTGAGCACGCCATCGCCGATAAGATCGCCGACCGTGCAACGCTCTCCCAGCGCATCGAAAGCCGCTCCCGCCGCGACCGCGAGATCATTGGTGGCGCCCAGCCGCGCGCGCAGCAGGCCGGCGCGGACTTCGACCGGTCCGTTGAAGCTGTTGGCCATGCCGGTCAGGCTCAGTGTATGGGCCCCGGCTTTGACAAGTCCGCCGTCGGGCGTGGTCCCCAGCACAGGATCATGCAGCAGGTTCTGCGTAATGTCGAAGCCGTCGGCCCGCGCGGTATCGACCCACGCGCCGTTTGTTGAGACATAGGCGGCGGTCAAACCGCTCATCGTCTGGTTCGAGGTGTTGGGCTGGAAGACGCCGCCGTTGAACCAGAATGCCTTGTGCGTTCCGGAGAGGCCGATGACGGCGCGCGCGCCGACGCAGCCGCCGTCGAGATGGAACTCCGCCTCGCTGGTCTGGCCGTAGCCGACTTCGAGGTTGCCGTTGATCTCGAGCACGCCGCCGCCCCACAGCCGGACGGTCCCGTTGCCGCCCGCCCCGCCGGTAGCCCAGCCACCGATGCGCAGCGTGCTGCCCGCTCGCCAGATGGTGACCGTGCCGCCGCTGATCAGCAGGGTGGCCTGAGCGCCCGGGCTCTCGCCGACGCTCAGATAACTGCCGCCGACCTGGACCAGCCCGCCGCTGACATCGACCACCGGGCGCGCGTTGTAGCCGGAGAGTCCCGCGCCGTTATTGCCCATGGCCAGAGTCGGGAAGTCGCAGGTCCCGCCCGTGACCGTCAAGCGGGACGAGACGCCTGTCGGGCCGGCGGTCACCAGGGTCCCGTTGTTGCGCCCGATCGACACCGTGTTGGCGCTCCGGAGCACGCCGTCCGTGACGACGAGTTCGCCCGGCGTCTCAAGCCCTGCTTCCGTCGTGGTGCGCAGCCCGATGTCGATACGGTTGACCATGTTGGTCTGAGCGGGCGCGCCGAGAACCACCCGCCCCTGCGTGATGGTGAAACCGGTCACGCCGGTCGTGGGCGCATCGCCGTACGGCCCGATGTTCTGAACGCCGGCCGGCGAATTGACGTCGTGAGTGTGCAGCGTGTTCAGCCCCGGGTAGGTATAGCTCACGGTGCCGGGACCGGTCTTGAGAAAGCCGCCGGACTCGGAACGGATCGGTCCGCCGAATACGGCCTCGTCATCCACGCGCAGCACCGCCGCGTGGGTGGAGGAGCCGGTGCGCACCGTATAGCCGCGGTCAGTGATCGACGGGCCGGTGATGTGCAGCGTGCCTTTACCGAGCACCAGATTCGCGGGTGCGGCCGGGGAGGCGCCGACCGGGCTGGCCGCTCCGCCCGCCGCGAGCGCGGCGACACGCAACGTGCCGGCATGGACTTCGGTGGGCCCCGCATAGGTGTTGGCCGCCGCTAGCACCAGGATGCTCGAACCGTCCTTGTCCACGCCGCCGCCGCCGGAGACTGCGCCGTCCAGCGTGACGGTCACGCCGGTGTCAGGCGCGACTGACACGGTGCGCGGCAGCGTGACCGGCGCGGAGATCGTCATGGGGGCCGCCATGCTGACGGCTGGCAGATCCAGCTCGACCGCCTGAACGGCGGGCGCGGCATGAAGAGCGAGCGCGCCGGAGCCCGTTGCCGTGAGCGTCGCCGCGGTGCCGTTTACCGCGCCGAGCGACAGGCCGGTGTCCGGATTCAGCGTCACCGTGAGGTCGGAGGCGAGGGTCAGCGGGGCGGTGACGGCGTGGCTGCCGGATTCGACCGCGATCAGCGCGGCCGACGCCCCGTTGTCGAGCGTGAGCCCCGTGCCGCCGAGGGTGTAAGCGAAGGGACTGTTGACATAGAGCGCGCCCGCGCTCTGTCCGGCGGCGGCGACCGTCACCGGCGCGCTGATGGCATCATCGAAACGCGCCGCGCTGCCGGACGTTCCGGGCTGCGGGACGGTCCAGTTGGAACCGGTGGCCCAGTCGCCGCCGGCATCCACATTCCAGACGGAGGCGCCGGCACTGCCGGAACTGATCGTGACGGTGACGTTGCCGTCCGCCGCCGCGAAAGCATAGCTCTTGCCGAAAACCGGATTGGCGCAGGCGAGCCCGCTGACATCCAGTGCCGCGCCGGAATAGCTGAGCAGCGTGTAGGTGCCGTTCAGAGTAAAGGGAAGCCTCGTGCCCGCCAGATAGAAGGCACAGCGGCCGGTGCCGAGCAGCGGCGTTCCGGCGACAGCCAGCCGGTCGTTGGCGGTGCCGTCGGCCGCGAACCCGAACCCGAGCGTGCCGCCCGGTTCGAGCGCCAGCGCGACGGCGGAGAGCGTCTGCACGGCACTGCCGCCCGCAAGCAGCTCGCCGTCCGCCGTCACGGTCACCGCGCTGGCCGGCGGCAGCGTGCCGGTCACGCGCAACACGCCGCCGGACACGAGCGTCGGCCCGGTGTAGGTCGACGCGGCATCCGCGAACGTCAGCGTGCCGGCACCGTGTTTCACCAGGCCGCCGTCCGGCGCGCCTCCCAGGGCGTCGTCATGAATCAGCGCCTGCGCGACGGTGAAGTCCGCCAACGCAGTGTCGACGTGAAACCCGCCCGCGCGGAGCGTGGCGCGCGTCAAGCCGGCGAGCGTGCGGCCGGCCACGCGCGGCTTGAAGCGTCCGCCGTTGAAATGGGCATAGGCGTTGGTGCCGGCGCCGCGGACGATGTTCGCGGCGATCAGCGTGCCGCCGTCCAGATTGAGCGTGCCTTTGCTCAGCTCGCCGGGATCGCGCGCAAGCTGCACGGTGTCGGTCGCCTCGACCGTGCCGCCGGTGAGGTTGAAGATTCCCTCGCCGGTTCCCGCGCCGATGCGGATGCTGTGGCTGGCGCCGTGGACCGCAAGCGTGCCGCCGGTCACATTCAGCGTGATGCACGACCCTGCGTGCTCGCCCATATTGCAAGTGGAGAGGACATCGAGCAGGCCGCCATTGAGCTGGCAGACCGAGCGCGGATTGAAGCCGACATGCCCCACGGCGTTATGACCGGCGGCCAGCAGATTCACCCAAGCCTCGCCGCCATTGACCGTGAAGGCCGAGGCCGTTCCGTCCGGCGCGGTATTGGTGTTGCCGTTGTTGCGGCCGATGGAGAGCGTGGTGCTGCAGATGAAGGTGCCGTCATTCACGACCAGTTCGGCGGCGTGTTCGGCACCCGCGTTGGTCGTGGTGAAAACGCCGATGTCCACACGGTTGGAGAAGATATTGACCTGGCCGGGAACGCCGAGCACGACCCGGCCTTGCGCGATCACAAAGCCGGAGAAGCCGAGCGTGGGACTGTCGCCGTTGTCGCCGATGTTCAGAAAAGCGTTCGGCATGCCTTCGTGGGCGATGTATCTGTTCCAGCCGGGATAGGTGAACGAAAGCGTGCCCGCGCCGGTCTTGATGAACGCGCCGGAGTCGGCGAGGATCTGTCCGCCGAAGGTGACGTCCGCGTCGGCATGAAAGACGGCGGCGCGCACGGGCGAGGCCCCCGCCTGCACCGTGTAGCCGCGGTCGGTCGCCGTATTGCCGCCTGTGTAGTGCAGCGTCCCCGGACCGAGCAGGAGGTTGTCGGGCCCGGCGCCAGAGAGGCCGAGCGGGCCGGCTGTGCCGCCGCTGTTCAACGTATCGACCGTGAGCGTGCCGCTGCCCGTCGCGAGCGGACCGGTAAAGGTGTTGGCCGCATTCAGAACCACCCGGCCGCCGCCGCTGGCGAGCGGGTTGAGCGAGACCGGACCCGTGCCGGAAAGCACGCCGCTGAAGGTCAGTTCCGCCGGCGTTTCCGTGGCGAGCATCACGCCGGGCGCAGTCGTCACCAGCGGCAGCTCGAAATGATGCGCGCCTTGCGACGCGGTGACGGCGGACATGAATCCGTTCGTCAAAGTGACGGCTTGGCCAGTGAAGGTGTGGGCGGCCGCGCCCGCGAGCACGATCTGGCCCAGCGTCAGCGCGGCCACATCGTTGGTGACGGTGAGCGCGGTCGGCGGCTGATTCGTGAAATAAGCGATCACATTAAGGCCGTCCGGCACGGCGGCGTCCAGCCAGTTGGCCCCGTCGGACCAGGCGCCGCCGCACGCCGCCGACCAGCTTCCGGTGTCCGGCAGCGCCGCCAGGATCGGCAGGTCGGCGCTGACCGTCCAGGCCACGCCGGCATCGAGCGTTCCGTTGGCGCCGGCGACGAGATCCGCGACCGTGCCGCCGGAGCCTTCGTTTAGCGGCCAGTAGTGTGCGAGCCCCGCTTCGGTGCCGTTGAGGCGCACGCCCAGCGCGCCGGCGATCTGCGCGGGAGTGCGGACCGTGTTCCAGGCGCGCACCTCGCTGATCTCTCCCCGGAAGCCGTCAGCCGTGGTGTTGATCGCGCCGATCGCGAACGTCGCGTTGGCGAGGGGATTCGCGTTGTTGACGCCGCTCTTGTAGAGCTGTCCGTTGATGTAGATGGTCCAGGTCGTATTGCTGCGCGAGACGGCAATGTGGGTCCAGGTGTTGAGCGGGATCGTGCCGCTGCCGGTCATCCACGTGCCGCCGATGAACATGCCCGCGACCGTATTCTTGATGCCGACGATAAAGCGGCCGGAGCTGCCGTCGTACTGCGAAAAGATCTGATTCTCCGACAGGTAGCCCGACAGTTTGAACCACGCCTCCGCCGTGAAATCGTTGGAAGAGATCCGCCCGGTGGTGGCGACCCGCTCCGGCTTGGCGTCAAAGCTGAGCACCGCGTCGGCGGCACTCGCGCCGCACGCGGCCAGAAGGACGGTCAGCCCGATGACCGCTCCGGCTTTTCTACAAACAGCACACCGTGAACCTGTTGCTTGAGCATGCATGGCCTGACTCCTGTCGTCCTATTGAAACACGGGTTTCTAAAAGCTGTATACCGGTTTTTGTATCATGCGCGCGCCGCGGTTGTCAACAGGGAAAATCAGTGAGCAGGCAACCGGTTGGCGGACAGCGCAGCGCGCGTTTGAATCGTTCAGAGACAGGCGTACCCTTGGAATTGTTGGGCACGGGTCGTCGAACCGTCCGTCCACCCAGCACATGTTCAGTCGTTGAAGGCGGCGCAGAAGCATGGCGGGCGCATGACGGGCTTGCGTCTGACGTTATTCCTCTCTTACCTTCGCCAACCTTGAGATGATTCTTCTGGCAAGAATCTCATTAATCTCAGGGTGGCGCGGCACCGGCTCGGAGTGTCCAGTGGTTGGATTGTGGTAAATGTCGTGACAAGCCCCATGCCGAAGCAGAATACATCCCGCGTCTTCTATCCGCTTTACGAGGGCACGCCGTTTCATGCGTACTCCAACTCTGCTACCTTCCTTATTCCGGGAATTTCCTCGGCACCGAAAATGTTAAGGAGATCACGTAAGTTCTTCTTCAAATCGGCAAGGTCTTCGCCTTGCGTCCAATGGTCAGGATAATCGTTCAGGTAACCGAGATAGCGCCCGTCCGATTCCCTCCAATACGTGAATGACGTTTTCATACCCGTTAATTTCCCATTTCCCGACAGAGCAAGCAAGTCATCTTTATCACGCGAAGCGGGCCGTGAGCTGCGAGAGCGCGTCGTGCACCGGGTCGCTGGGGGCGCGGCCGCTCCGGGCCGCGGCGGCGGTGGCGGCGTCGAATGCGGTCAGCGCGTCCGCCAGGCTCCACGCGATATGCGCGTGCATCCAGCGGGCTGCGGCGCGCGGGTCGCCGCGCCGCACCGCGCGTTCGATCTCGGCGTGCTGGCGCCACGCCCAGGCGACATGGTGCAGGTCGCGTTTGTGGCTGTAGTGGCCGAAGAAGTGGTTGCGCTGGTAGGCGTTGGTGACGATCTTGATGGCCAGATGGTTACCGGCCGCCTTGAGCAGCAGCAGGTGGAACGAAAGATCTGCCGTGAGAAACGCGACCAGCGGCCGTCCGTCCAGCAGCGGACGGCGCCGTTCGCGCAGGCCGACGGCCGTCGCGTGCATCGTCTCGCACGCCTTGCGCAGCTCCGCGCGGTTCTCTTTGGTGAGGGTTCGCACCGCGCGCTCCATGGCGAAGGACTCAAGCGCCATCCGCACCTCGAAGGCGTCGATCACCTGACGCCGGTCCGGCCGCGCGACATACGTGCCGCTGGACGGAATCTGGTAGAGCACGCCCTCCTCGGTCAGCCGGCGCACCGCCTCGCGCACCGGCGTGCGGCTGATCCCGCACTCGGCGGCGATCGTCTGCTCGGAGAGCTTCTGCCCTGCCGCCAATTCGCCGCCCACCAGTTTCTTGGTGATGTGCCGGTAGGCGATATCGCTCAATGCTTCAGCCACGGTGCTCCTGTTCTCGTGATCGATGAAATACCGGATGCGCTCAGACGTATACCGGTTGAGTGCCACGTTAGCAAACCCGAACACGCCTGTCAGTGCTAATTCTAGTGCAGGCGGATCTGAAAGAAGCCGCGCGGGCCTGCGGGCATCGCGGGATGGCGCAGGTCAATGGACAGCCGTCCGCCGTTCAGCGACCAGGCCTCGTCCGAGCACGGCAGCCAGGTGGTGAGATCGTCGGAAAACCAAAGCTCGACCGAACCCTCAACCCCCAGCGCATCGAGCTGCAGCACACCGCCCGCGTCAAGGCGCGCGGCGGTGAAGAGCGCGGCGTCCGGCAGGCCCGGCGTGCCGGTTGCGACGCGGCTGGGGCGCCAGTTGTCCGCGCGGCTCCAGAGCGGCTCTGGCGCGGCGGCATCGACCGCCACCAGCGAACGTCCGGTGTCGTAGGTTTCCGGATACCACGTGTTCGAATAGGTGAAGGTCAGGATGTTGCTGCCGTCCGGATCGACCAGCGCCAGGGTCTCGCCTTTGCGCGCCAGATTGCCGCTCTGCCACGCTTCGGGCGTGATGCCGACGCCCGTGTGGCGCTCGGCGAAGGCCGCTGGATTCTTGGCGAGCACCAGGCGCGCGCCGGGCCCCAGCGCGACCGGTCCGAACGTGTGGCTGATCCCGGACGCGAACCGCACGCCGTCGAGCGCCAGCGGGGCAGCCCCTGCGTTGCGCAGTTCGAGCCAGGCGAAGTCGTCGTTGATGTACGGGCTGCCCGCCGCAGGCGCGGGCGGGGCGTACAGCAATTCGGAGACGTGCAACGGCGCGTAGTAGCCAGCCGGACGCGCCACGCTGTAGGCGGCCTCGGCCAGCGCACTCCACTCGCTGCCGGTGTAGGCGCGGGCCAGCACCGTGACCGCGCGGTCCACCGTCACGGTCGCACAATAGCTGTCGGCCTGTCCCGCAGGCGGCACGGTTGTGAGCGCGAGATCGAAGTAGAGATCCGAACTGGTGGCGTTGCACTGGTGCAGCTCGACAGCCAGCACATTCTCGCCCGTGCGCAGCAGGTGGGCGGCGTTCAGGGCGTGGGTGAAATAGGTGTTCTGGGCGGGCGAACCGACCGTGGCGGCAGACCATGTCGCGTACGACACCGCGCCGGCGGGCATGTTGTCGCGCAGGATTTCCGTGCCGTTGAGCGAAACAATCGCGCCGTCATCACGCAGCATCTCCAACGTAAGGCCGTCGATCGTGTCGGTCGACGCCAGCGAGAACGTGTGGCGGAAATAGGTGGTCGTGACCTGCGTGCCTGAGAGGCCGTTGACATAACGCCGCGTGACGGTGGCGACAGGGTTAGCGGTGGCGCTGCCGGCAAAGCCGAGCAGGGCGGGGCCCTGCGGCCACGCGGCGGCGTCATACGCGCGGTCGCGCCAGGTCAGCACGCCTTGCGCAGCGGGCTCCGCCCCCAGATCGTCATAACGCCAGACGGCGCCGCGCGCGACCAGGCGCTGCGGCTGGGCGGGCGTCTGCGCCACGTCCACCGCGATGGCGCCGGGATGGATGCCGCCGCCCGGCAGGCGCGGGTCGGTGCCGTCGGTCGTGTAGTAGAAGGTGTTGGTCGCGCTGACCAGCAGCGTGTAGCCGGGCGGCACGGCTGCACTGTTGGTGGAAAAGCGCGGCGCGGCGAGCGCAGGCAGCCAGCCGCGGGCTCGGAACTGCGCGGCAACGATGTCACGCCGCTGTGTCAGATAGGTGTTGAGCACACTGTTGCAGGCGGGCAGCCAGGTGGCGTCGCGCGTGCGGCCGCGTCCCCAGCGGGCCGATTCGCCGATGATCGCCAGGTCGATCTCGTCCATGCGGCTTTGGAAAAGCGCCCGCGCGCGTTCCGGCGTGAAGATGCCGTCGCCGTAGAGATGGCGCTGGGCGAGATCGGCGAAGCGCAGGCGGTACGCGGGATGCGCGCTCAACCGGTGGTGCAGCGTGGCCGGATTGAAGAACGCCTGCGTCAGCAGGTTGGTACCGAGATGGGTGGTGTCGGCGTTGACCCCGCCGTTGGCGCCGAGCGAGTGTTCGGCGTCGTGGCGCAGCCATTTGAAGCCGTCAGGCTGCACGCGGTTGTAGAGCGCATACATGTTGTTGGGGAAGGCGCCGCCTCCACCGATAGGCGAATCGGGATCGCCGGTGTAGTAGGCGCACAGCATGTAACAGATCAGGTTGTCCTCATCGAGGTAGACCGGATAGGCGGGATTGCGCGAGCCGTCCGGGTTCAGGCCCTTGACGCGCATGTAGTTGTCGGCGTACGCGCCGGCGAACCCTTGGTTGACGGCAATGTCGTGCAAGGCGTGGAAGGCCTCAAAGGTGCCGTCAGACGCGGTCGTCGTGTAGCCGGGGCTCGACGTCTTGATGCAGTCCCAGTCGTCGCTGTCGCCGCCCAGATAGGTCGCCGCGAAATCGGCATCGCCACGCTCCTGGGTCTGGTAGAGCCCCCAGTACTGGCCGTTGATGTAGAGATGGTAGTAGCGGCTGCGCGTGTAGGGCATGCCCATCTCGCGTTGGGCGTCGCGCGAGAAGGTCTCGCGCACGAAAGTGTCGAGATTGTTGTTCTGAAACGCCCACGAGTAGTTCTGCGACGTGCGCAGGTCGACCTTGTCGAACTCGGAGGCGCCTTCGCCGTCGAAGAGCGGGAAACGCAGCTTGCCTTCGCCGTAAATCGAGCGGAAGAAGAGGCGCAGCGAGTGCTTGGGATTGTTGACGCTGCGGCTGAACGCGCCGCGGATGCGCAGTCCCGCGTCGATGTGGAACTCGGCTGCGGCACCGCGCGCCGGATCGATCAGCTCCACCGAGACCGGCCGCTCCCAGCCAATGCCGTCGTTGCCGGGATAGGAGTAAACGCCGGTCTGCGGCCCGAACAGGTGCGCGAGGTCGGTGACCAGAGAGAGCGACGGGATCGCATTGGTCATGCCGGCGCGCAGCCGGGCCGGGTCGCCGTCGACGATCGCCTGGCGCATGCCGTATTCCATGATGTGGTTGTTCACCGCGCGGTCCGCGGGCCAGCCCGGCGGGGGAGCCGTGCCCTGCCGCAGCACGTCCTCCAAGAAAAGCCAGGTGACGGTGATGACGCGCTGCTGCACGCTCTCCGGATCGATGACCGCGGCACGCAGCGTGGTGGTGGCGGTCACGGACAGCGGGGCCGTGTAGAGCTGGCTGCCGGCGGTGGGCGTGCTGCCGTCGAGCGTGTAGCGGATCTCGGCGTCCGGGCGCTCGGGGCAAATGAGCGTGGCGGTGAAAGGCGCCGTCTTATAGCCGCGCGGCTCGCTGACCGCGATCACGGGCGTCGGGGCGGTGCAGGCGCGGCCGTTCGCGGCGCCGGGGGTCGGGGTCTTGAAGTAGAACGGATGCTCGGCGGCGGTCCGCCATGTCAGTGCGGGCTGGATCAGGAAGTTTCCGTCGGCGGCGGACTGGTTGAGCGCGGTGACAGTCAACACGTTGGTGCCTGCGGTGAAAAGGTCGGGCGGCAGGGCGAAGGTCAGCGGCTCGACTGCCGTCGCGATCGGGCGTGCGGCGGTGGCGGTACTGTTCCAGACGAGCGTTGCAGGCATGTTGAGCGACGCGACCGGCGTGCCGTTCAGCGAGGCGCTGAAGCCGTCCGCGACGCGCACGGCGAATAGCAGCGTGTCGTCCGGCGCGGGCACGGTGTCGAGGATAAACCGCCACTCGGCGTCGAGGCGGGCATTGATGCTCAGCATCGCATCGGAGACGTCGGTGTCGGCGAAGGCGCCGATGGCACCGGCATGCAGCAGACCGCCGGCGGGATCGCCCACCAGCCGGAACGAGGCCGCGTCGAACGCACCGTGGCTGCCCTGCGCGGCAGAAAATTCGAGCGCCGCGCCACCCGTGTTTTCGAAGTAGGAGAGCGTGAGCGCGTAGGTGCCGGCCACCGGGAAGTTGAAGACGGCCAGCGTGTTGCCGAACCCGCGTCCGGCAGCGAACTCGGTGGAGAAGGTGGCCCCGTGGCCGGCGATGCGCAGGCGGAAGCCGTCATCGCTGCCGACGCAGAAGGTCCACAGTCCGGCCTGCGGCACGTAGAGCGCGGTCTCGGCCGTGACCGCAAAATAGTTGATATTGTCTCCGGCGTTCAACCCCGGAAAGGGCAGGTTGTTCGTGAAGGTGCCCGAGGCGCTTGACTCGTGGAAATCGACGGTCGCATAGGAGCCGGTCACCGGATATGTGCGGTCGGTGGCCCAGGCGGACGGATTCGCGACCATGCTTTCGGCGGCGTCGATGTTCGCGATGGCGCCGGTCATCCGGTAGAAGTGCACGGTGTAGGCACCGACGGTGCTGCTGAAGCCCAGCGCGCCGGACGCCTCCTGCCAAGGGGCGTCGCCGGCGGCGTTCGGCACGCGGTAGCGCACGGGCGTCGCGGCATCAATCAGCGTGCGCACGCGCGGTGCGCGGCCGTACGAAACATTCTTCACCTGCGGCGGATAGGCGGGCAGGTAGGCGTCGTGCAGCGTCGTGCCGTCGGGACCGGTCAGAGCGAGGAACTCGCCGTCTTTCGAGAGGTTGAAGGAGGCGTGCCGCTCGCCGTTGGTGACGGCGACGGGCGAGCTGTCCGCGAACACGACGAGATAACCGTTGGACGCCAGCAGCGTGCCGTCCGGCATGCGCCACTTGGCAAGATTCAACGCGCTGTCACTCAGGAACCAGCCGCTGAGATCGACCGTGCCGGGGCCGCTGTTGTGCAGCTCGATCCAGTCGCTGGCCTCGCCGGCGGCCGTCAGGAGCCCGTCGTCGTTGTCGGCGACAAACTCGCTGATCGTGACCGCCGCGCGCGCCGGCATAAGCGCCAGAAGCACCAAAGCCAGCCTGAGTGATCGCCGCATGATGTGAGACATACAACCCATGTATCGGCGAGTATGCCACACACCGCTATCGAATGGCAATCCGGCGCCAACCGTCAAACACGATGTTCTGCCGCATCCATTCAATGCCGATATCCATCAGAACGGCCGAAGCTGCCGCATTTCCCCGATATTGATCACTCACGTTCACGGTGGAGGTATGCCCGTATTGGCCCGCATATTCAAACCGAAAGGGGCCACACAGGCCGTGAGTTGCGAGAGCGCGTCGTGCACCGGGCCGCTGGGGGCGCGGTCGCTCCGGGCCGCGGCGGCCGTCGCGGCGTCGCATGCATCGTCTCGCACGCCTTGCGCAGCTCCGCGCGGTTCTCTTTGGTGAGGGTTCGCACCGCGCGCTCCATGGCGAAAGACTCAAGCGCCATCCGCACCTCGAAGGCGTCGATCACCTGACGCCGGTCCGGTCAGCAACCGATTACCGCTCCGGCCAGAGGGAGCGCCAGTAGGCTTGGTCGGTGGCGAAGGGATCGAGCGTATCTTTCTCCGGATCAAAGTCGGCGGCCAAGATGCCGAAACGCTTCATTTCGCGCACATACTGGGGATTCGGCCGCCAGCCGGGCGCACCCCACGGCGGGCGCGCGTCGTACAGCTTCTTGCCGCTCTCGATTGAGGCCAGCAGCTTTTTGTAGTCCACGTCGCGGGTGTCCTTGAAGACCTCGCGCGTGCAGCGCCCCGCCCCACCCGCCGCTTTCGCCAGCGGCGCGAGCAGTAGGCTCGAACAGGCGGGCCGCGTGTAATCGACCAGCACGCCGGCGTCGTAAAAACGCGCGGGGTCATCCGGCAAGATGATGCGCTCATGACTGCCGGCGGGCCGCCCCAGTTTTTTCTTTTCCTTGTCGCGCCTGATCCCCCAGTTGAAGGGGAAGCCAGAGACATTCTGCTCAGCGGTGTTTTTGTGGCACTCCGCGCAGCGGCGTTTGAAAACATCGCGGCACTCGCCAAAGATCTTGTTGCCCGCGTGGCCGTAGTAGCGTTGCTCTTCGGTGTTGCGCAGGGCGGCATAGCTGCCGGCATAGGGCGCGGCGGCCTCGATCCACAACCAGACCATACGCCACTCGGGCGGCGAGACCTTGACCGAGTGATGGCTGCCGGAGATCCGTGCCAGCAGCGGGCTGGCCGAGCTGCCGATCGTGCGCGGCGGGCGGTTCCCGAGGCCGTTGGCGCCATCCGCGACCTGCCGGCGGGCCAAGAGCGCGACGTAAGTATTTGAAAAGCGCGGTGCACGGGCAGCCGCCAAGTTGAGCGTGCCGGCGCGCTTTTGCGGGTTGTGGCAGGTGACGCAGTGGCGGTCGAGGATCGGCTGGATATCGCGCTGGAAGTCCGGCACGTCCGGCAGGTCTTCGAACGGCTGGATGACAGAGGGAGAGCGCTGCAGGGCGAGCGGCGTGGCCTCGCTGCGGCGGGCCTCGGCGGCACCGGAGCGCGTCTCATGGCATCCGATGCACGTGAAAGTCTCGCCGGGCATCAGGTTCGCAAAGCTTTGCATGCGCTTGACGGAAAGGTCGTCGGCATCGAGCGCGACAAAGAAGAGCGGCCGGCCGGCCGGCGCGAGAAACGAGGCGCTGCCATCCTCCTCGACCGGCACCGTGCCCAGCACCCGTTCCAGGTTGAAGGTGCCGGACCAGGAGGTGAGATCCATGCCGCCGCTGAAGTTCACGGGTTTGGGTAGCGCTTCGAGCACAAGCAGCTTTTTGATATCGCCGCGTTTGACACCCTCCATATGGCGCCCCTGATAGACGTCGAGCAGCACGAACTGGCCGTTGGGCATGCCGGGGGTGATGCGTGACGGGATGACCGGCTCGCGCGGCCGCGGGCGCAGCACGCGCGGCTCGTGGACCGGCGTCACGGGATCAGTCAGGATCGTCTCCTCTTTGCCGTCGCGCGTCAGGAACGCGACCGACTTCCCTTTGGCCACCAGGAAAAGATCCCGGGTGACGGGATAGGGATCGCGGATGCGTCCGGTGTGTTTGATGCGTACTGCGGCGTCCTGCGCATCCGGGCCGCGCTGCTGCGAGACGAGTGTGGCGAAGCCCTCATGTTCATTCGCCCCGTGGCCGGGCGAAAAACTGGCAATCACCTCCTGCGTGCCGGGCACCGGCAGGGCGTCGATCATCACCGTCCACGAGTGCATGTTGCCGAAGTAGACATTAACGCCGGTGCCGTCCGGGTTCATGGTCCAGAGATGGTGGTACTCAACCTGCGAGCGGTCGATATACTCCCAGCGCATGTAGAGGATGCGCCCGTCCGGCAGGACCGCCGGCGTGTTGTCGTGCTCGATATTGGCGGAAACGCAGCGCATGCCGGAACCGTCTGGCCGGCAGCGGTACATGATACCGACCTGAGTATACCAGCAACTCACCCAGCGCTTGCAGCGCGTCGAGACAAACAGGATGTCGCCATCCGGCAGGCGGCACGGCTCGTAATCGTCCCATGGGCCGTCAGTGATCTGCCGGAGGCCCGACCCGTCGGACTGAATTTCATACAGGTGGTAGTGATGAGTCCCCGCGGGCCGGTAGGAGAAGAGGATGGTGCGTCCGTCATAATCGACGTGCGGGTCACGCACGCTGCCACCCCGCGCGTCGAGGATCACGCTGCTCTGGCGGGTTTTCAGGTTATAACGGTACAATACGCCGGCATCGGGCTGACCATTGCCCGCATAGGCCTTCTTGGCCTCATCGTCACAATAGTAGCCGATATTGGCATACCAGTGACCGTCGTCATATCGTGCGCGCGTGCAGTAAACAAATTCAGGCGTTTCGCGCATCGGTCCATCCAACGCCTCCTCCACGATCGCGGCAAGGCCACTCGACATGCAGAAGGCCCAGCCCAGTCCCGCGAAAAAAACTCCCCCTCGTTTCCGCATCGCCTCCCCCTTTCAGGAAACCCCCTGCCCTATGAAACCGAACCGTCCCCTTCACTCCTTGCGCACGTCCACGCGCGTCGCCCCGCCGCGCGCATAGGGCGGCGGACTCACCACCGCCTTACCGTCATCCGGCGGCGGCGTGCCCGACGCCGTTCCGCCGAAGAAAGGAAAGCCCGCGAAAGGCGGGCGCTGTCGCGCTGACCCCTCTTCCATCAGGACCATGCGGTACTCGCGCTCAGCCGAGGTATAGATGTAATAGGCGATCAGCAGACGGATCAACATGTAACTTTGGAATTGATGCGTCAAGAAGGAGTACACCACCGAGAGCCCCATCAGAATGGCGACGAAACGCCCGATGCGCGAGGCGACCCAGGTGGCCCGCAGCCGCGTCATGAAAAACTGCTGAAGAAAGGCGCGCAGAATGCGCCCGCCGTCCATCGGGAAGGCCGGCAGCAGATTGAAGAGGCAGAGCGCAAGGTTGATCCATCCGACCCAGAACAGCAGGCCGGGGCTGTAGCCCGCCGGCGTCGACGCGGACAACGGGTCGATGCGCAGCAGCAGCGCCGCGGCCAGGCAGAGCGCGCCAACCCCTACGCTCACCAGCGGCCCGGCAGCCGCCATCAGAAACTCCTGCCACGCCTTGCGCGGCATGTCCACGATGGTCGCACAGCCGCCGAGCAGCATCAGCGTGATGTCGCGCACGCGGCAGCCGAACGCCTGCGCCACCAGACTGTGGCCGAGTTCATGCAGGGCGATGGACACCGCCACGCCGAGGCCGACCGCGATGCCGAGCACCGGATTGCCGAAATCGCTGATCATGAAGAACAGCAGCAGGATCA
>Ga0123327_1001909_pt1 | contig 16895 bp, 13 predicted proteins | sample BioC13SIPDNA_4_FD_89701 | JGI IMG/M metagenome (GOLD analysis project Ga0123327, IMG submission 89701) | Anaerobic biogas reactor microbial communites from Washington, USA - Biogas_R1_B C13 SIP DNA | ecosystem: Engineered > Bioreactor > Anaerobic > Unclassified | place: Washington, USA...
GACCCAGTGACAGGGATCTGCGGGATGACCGGAACGAGAGTCATCACTCACGGCCCGCAACCCGCGAGGCCAGCGCACTGGCATGCCATCACTCCGATTCCACTCGCACCAAACCTGCCACTAACTCTGTCACTAGCCGATTACAATAACCTTCTTGTCCGGCAATGCAAGAAAGGTGTATTCTCAAGACATGGTATGCGTCCAGGTCGCGCGCTGGGGGTCAGCGGGGCGGCGTGTCAAAAGATGCGCGGTGCCGGGACGCAAGCGGATAGGGGGGAAACGGATGAAGCAGCTTTCGCGGCGTGGTTTTTTGCGTACCGGTGTCGCAGCGGCCGGGGCGCTTTCAGTGGCAGGGTGTTCCAGCGTGTCGATCGCCAAGCCGGCGGTGTACCGTAAGCCGGGCGACCGTTTGAACATGGCGTTCATCGGTTCGGGTGGACGCGGCGGGGCGAACCTCAAAGAGTTTTACGATCTGGGCGAGCAGGTCGTCGCGGTGTGCGATGTCGACCGCGGACGTCTCGACCACTCGGCCAACGTGGTGAAAGAGCGTTGCCCCGGCGTGCGAAAATATCAGGATTTCCGCGAGCTGCTGGCGGCGGAGAAGCATTTGGACGCGGTGGTGGTGTCGACGCCCGATCACATGCATGCGGCGGCGGCCATCGCGGCCATGAAACAGGGCTGTCACGTCTACGTCGAAAAACCGCTGGTGCGCACGGTCTGGGAGGCGCGCCGCTTCGCGAAAGTCGCTCAGGCATGCGGCGTGATGACCCAGATGGGCAACAATGGCAACGGTTCGGACCACCAGCGCCGCAACATCGAGATCGTGCAGTCGGGCGTGCTGGGCGACATCCGCGAGATCCATGTCTCGACGGACCGTCCGATCTGGCCGCAGGCGCTCAACCGGCCGGAGGGCAGCGATCCGGTGCCAGAAACGTTGTCGTGGGAGTGCTGGCTGGGCGTGGCGCCGGAGCGGCCCTACAAAAAGGACGTGTATCATTCATTCAAGTGGCGCGGCTGGTTTGATTTCGGCACGGGCGCGATGGGTGACATCGCCTGCCACAGCATGAGCTTTTTCTGGCGCGCCCTGCAGTTGGGCGAGGTGGTGTCGGCCGAGACCGTGAAGACGACGGAGCGCTTCACGGAGACCTATCCGGCGGCGACGACGGTGAAGCTCACCGTGCGCTCCGCCAAGCAGCAGAAGCCGGTGACGATCTACTGGTACGACGGCAAGACCCGGCCCGCCGACGAGGTGTGTCCGGAGGCCATCGCCACGTGGAAGAGCATCGGCGTGGGCTCCACGCTGATCGTCGGCGAGAAGGGCAAGTTCATGAACGGCGCGGTCTGCATGGCGGGCGAGCCGAAATTCCGGGGCTATGGCCAGCATGAGGCGACCAAGGACATTCCGGTCACCCTGCCGCGCGTCAAGAACCACCACTGGGAATTCGCGGAGGCGATCCGCGGCGGCGCGACGCCCTACTCCCACTTTGATCACGCGGTGCCGCTGACCGAGGCCGTGCTGCTGGGGTGCATCTCGCAGCAGATTCCGGGCGAACTGGCGTGGGATGCGGAGGCCTGCCGTTTCACGAACAGCAAGGCGGCCAACGCGCTGCTGAAACCCCATGTGCGCGACGGCTGGGAAATCGGTTGAACAGGGCGCCCGGACGATATCCGTACGGGAAGATGGTGTAGAAAGAAGGAGACGGCGATATGAAGACACGGCGTGAGTTTGTGAAGAGCATGGGGCTCGCGTGCGCGGGCCTTGCGGCGTTGCGCGGCAGTGCGGGTACGGTTGCGGGCACCAAGAAGATTCCGGTGGGCATTCAGCTTTACTCGTTCCGCAAGCAGGGAGAGAAAGATTTTGCCGGAATCATCAAGAAGGCGGGCGAATTGGGTTTCTCCGGTGTGGAGTTCGCGGGATACGGGCCGTACGGCGACAAGCCGGCCGAGCTGAAGAAGCTGCTCGATGACGCGGGCCTGAAGGCGTTCGGCACGCACACGGGATACAACCTGATTCAGCCGGACCAGATCCGGAAGACGATCGATTTCCACAAGGCGATCGGATGCCCCTACATCATCGTGCCGTGGATCGATCCGAAACAGATGGCGGTCAAGGACACGTGCCTCAAGATTGCGGAAATCCTTACGCGCGCAAGCGAGACCGCGCAGGCGGAAGGCCTGTATGTGGGCTACCACGCGCACGGCGGCGACTTCCACAAGATCGACGGCGACCGCACCGCGTGGGAGGTGCTTTTCGACCACACGCCGAAGGCCTTCATCCATCAGATCGATCTGGGCAATTGTTTGGGCGGCGGCGGCGATCCGTACGCCATGATCGCCCGCTATCCCGGACGGTCGCTGAGCGTGCACCTCAAAGAGCACGGCGGCCCGAAGGGTGCGGTGTTCGGACAGGGCACTGTCGACTTCAAGCGCGCGTTGACACTTTGCGAGCAGGTCGGCGGCACCGCCTGTTACGTGATCGAGCATGAGAGCGACCCCGAACAGGCGTTCGAGGCCGCCAAGAAGTGTTTGGATTACGTGGCGTCGCTGTAGGCTCAGTGTTCGCGTGTCTTGTCTTCATCGCGCAGCACCCGCATGTTCGGGCCCACGTAGATCTGGCGCGGGCGCTGGAGCTTGAAGCGCGGATCTTCGCGGGCCTCTTTCCAGTGCGCGATCCAGCCGGGCAGGCGTCCGAGCGCGAACATCACCGTGAACATCTCTTTGGGGATGCCGATGGCGCGGTAGATGATGCCGCTGTAGAAATCCACGTTGGGGTAGAGGTTGCGCGACAGGAAATACTCGTCGTGCAGACCGTAAGCCTCGAGTTCGTGCGCGATGTCGAGCAGCGGGTCGTTGACCTTGAGCACGCTGAGCAGGTCGTCGCAGCACTTCTTGATGATTTTCGCGCGCGGATCGTAGGTCTTGTAGACGCGGTGTCCGAAGCCGTAAAGCAGCTTGCGCCCCTTCGAGGCTTTGACTTGTTCGACATAGTCGCGCACGCTCGTGCCGCTGTCGCGGATCTCTTCGAGCATGTCGATCACCATCTGGTTCGCGCCGCCGTGCAGCGGGCCCCAGAGGGCGCAGATGCCGGCCGCCACCGAGGCGTAGAGGTTGACGCGCGCACTGCCGACGAGCCGCACCGCCGCAGTCGAGCAGTTCTGCTCGTGGTCGGCGTGGAGGATCAGCAGCACGTTCAGCGCCTTGACGACTTCGGGCCGGATTTCATACGGGCAGACCGGCGAACTGAACATCATGTTGAGAAAGTTCGCGCAGTACTTGAGGTCGTGGCGCGGATACACAAAAGGTTCGCCGATCGATTTCTTGTACGAGAAGGCGGCGACCGTGCGCAGCTTGCTCATCAGGCGCGTGGCCGCGATGTGGATCGCTTCTTCGGGCTCTTCGGGGCGGTGTTGCGAGAGTTCGGGATAGAAGGTGGAGAGCGACACGACCATCGCCGAGAGGATCGCCATCGGGTGGGCGTGATCCGGGAAGCGGTAGAAAAAGTGGCGCATATCTTCGTGGATCATCGAGTGCTGATTCAAGAGACCTGACCACTCCGTGCGTTCGTGCGGAGTGGGCATGTGGCCGTTGATCAGCAGGTAGGCGACCTCCACGAAGCGCGAATTCGCGGCGAGATCTTCGACCGGATATCCGCGGTAGCGCAAAACTCCTTTTTCGCCGTCGAGATAGGTGATGGCGCTTTCGCAGGAACCGGTGTTGATATACCCGTAGTCCAGCGTGACGGCACCGGTTTTTTTGCGCAGTGCGGCGATGTCGATCCCGAGTTCGTTCTCACTGCCGGTGATCACCGGGAACTCGTGGGTCTGGCCGCGGAAATGGAGAGAGGCGACGTCGTCGGGTGTGGGCATATAGGCTTTCGTGGACGGGGTTTGGTTTGAAAAAACGGCATGCGGCAAGTGGGTGGGGCGGACTATCGATCCGCACCGGCAAGACGCTGGGCGAAGAACCAGGTGAGGACCTCGTTGTCGGAGTAGGTGCGGGTCCAGACATCGTGGCCGGCGCCGGGATATTCGCGGTACTGGATGTTGCCGCCGCACGCCTTGAGGGCGCTGACCATGTCGCGTGAGCGGCTGACCGGCACGGCGCCGTCTTTGTCGCCGTGGAAGGTCCAGATCGGAACACGTTTGATGGCCGGCGCCTGAGCGGTGTCACCGCCGCCGCAGATCGGCAGGGCTGCCGCGAACAGACGCGGTTCGCGCTGGACCGCGTCCCATGTGCCGTATCCGCCCATGGAGATGCCGGTCACGTAAACGCGCGACGGATTGACCGGCAGGGACGCCCGAGTGGCGCGGACCAGTTCCAAGGCCAGGCGCAGGGGGGGGGACGGCTCGGAAGGCATGGTGTGAGACGGCGCATTCCATGGGGCATCGACCCACTTCTTGTCGGTCGGGCATTGCGGGATCAGCAGGATGGCGGGGTCACCGGTCTGCTGACCGTGGCGGATCAGAGCCTCGATGCCGTGCTTAAGCTGACTGACGTTGTTGGTGCCGCGCTCACCGGCTCCATGCAGAAACAGGACAAGCGGAAGCTTACGGTTTGCGGCCACTTCGGCCGGCCGATAGAGGCGATAAAGCAGTTTTTCTCCTGCGGAATTTTTGAAACATTCAGCAGAGGTCAGTGCGGCCGGGGGTTGTGCGCGCAACGAAGAGCACGCCAAGCACAGGAACACAGCGGCAGAGCAGACAAACAGGCTATGGGGGTTCACGTCCAACGATCCTTTCAAAGCGCAAAAGGCATAAAACGGTCAACAGACGCCCGGAGAATAACAATGCGAGGCACGGACTGTCAAACAGGAAGGATTTTCGCATTGCCGGATTGGTGCGTTAAAACGTATGATACCGAGCTATGTCTAATGAATCCCAAAATAAACGCGAGATGCCCAAGCCGCCCCCGATTTTGCCTCCGCAGGCGGAAAAACAGGGCAGCGATGCCGCCGGCGCCATGCCGCCCAAGCGGGTGTTCGGTGCGTGGCTGGTGGTGGGCATGCTGCTGCTCCTCATGTTGGGCATGGTTTATTACAAACCCGAAGGCGAGTTCAAACCGCTCGATCAACTTGAGTTCCGCCGGATGGCCAAGGAAGGGCTGGTCGAAGAGGTCGCGATGGTGCGCGAGCCTAACGGGATCACCTACCTGCGCGGCACCAAAAAGGGCGCGGCCAAGGAGCGTTTCCGCGTCAATGTGCTTCCTTCCGAGAATCTCGAACAATTCCTTTTGGCGAACAATATCCCATGCCCGGTGGTGAACAACAATAATTTTTTTGGCCCGTTGTTGCGCGAGCTGCTGATGATCGCGCTCTTTCTGGGGCTGCTCTATTTTGTGTTCATCCGTCAGATCAAATCCGCCAACATGGGGGCCATGAGCTTTGGCAAGAGCAGGGCCAAGATGCTCAATCAAGACAAGAAAAAGCTCACCTTCGCGAATGTGGCCGGCATTCAGGAGGCAAAGGAGGAGGTGCAGGAGATTGTCGAGTTTCTGAAGGATCCGCAGAAATTCCAGAAGCTGGGCGGACGCATCCCCAAGGGCGTGCTGCTGATGGGGCCGCCCGGCACGGGCAAGACGTTGCTGGCAAAGGCGATCGCCGGGGAGGCGGGCGTGCCGTTCTTCAGCATCAGCGGATCTGATTTCGTCGAGATGTTCGTGGGCGTGGGGGCGTCGCGCGTGCGAGACATGTTCGAACAAGGCAAGAAGCATGCGCCCTGCCTGATTTTCATTGACGAGATTGACGCGGTCGGGCGCAGCCGGTTCTCCGGCATCGGCGGCGGCCACGACGAGCGCGAGCAGACGCTCAACGCATTGCTGGTGGAGATGGACGGCTTTGAGACCTCGGAGGGTGTGATCATCATCGCGGCGACCAACCGCGCCGACGTGCTGGATCCGGCGCTGTTGCGCCCGGGGCGCTTTGACCGCCAGATCATCATTGACCTGCCGACGCTCTCGGGCCGCGAGGATATCCTCAAGATGCACGCGCAGAAGATCAAGCTGTCGCCCGGCGCGGACCTCTCGCGTATCGCGCGCGGCACGCCGGGCTTTTCCGGTGCCGATCTCGCCAACCTGCTCAACGAGGCCGCTTTGCTGGCGGCGCGCGGCGGCAAGCAGGCGGTGGAGCATCTTGATCTTGAAGAGGCTCGCGACAAGGTGCTTTGGGGCCGCGAGCGCCGCAGCCGCGCCATGGAAGACCGCGAGCGCCGCATCACGGCGTGGCATGAGTCCGGCCATGCGCTGCTGCAGGTGTTGTGCGAACATGCCGAGCCGTTGCACAAGGTCACGATTATTCCGCGCGGGCAGGCGTTGGGAGCGACCATGTCGCTGCCGGAGCGTGACGTGCTCAACCGCACCAAGAAGGAACTGCTCGACCAATTGGTCGTGTTGATGGGCGGACGTATCGCGGAGCAGATGTTCACCGGTGATCTGTCGACCGGTGCGCGCATGGATATCAAAATGGCCAGCGAAATCGCGCGCAAAATGATCTGTTCCTTCGGTATGAGTGAGGTTTTCGGTTTCCAGTCGTTCGGCGACAACCAGGAGACGCTCTTCCTTGGCCGCGAGGTGGCGCGCCACCAGGCTTACAGCGAGGCCACGGCGCGCAAGATCGACGAGGAAGTCGAGCGGCTGGTGTCGGATGCCTACACGCGTGCCTCGCAGATGCTGACGGAGCACCGCGCAAGGCTGGAGGTGTTGGTGGAGCACCTGCTTGAGGCCGAGACCATGGACGGCCGCGACGTAGAGGATTTGATTAAAGAGGGACGGATTCTGAACGATGCGGAACGCACCGCCAAAAAACACGCGCTCACGGCTTCGGCGGACGCGCCGTCCGATGCCGCCGAACCGCCGCCGGAGCCTGCTGCTGATGCATCGGCTTCAGAGGAGAACATCGAGCCGCCGCCGCTGCCGTTGCTGGACGCATAAGGTCGCGAACCGACTGCCAGAATAAGCGCTATGGATGCAGCACCTGTCCAATTTCGGGAATGGAGATGCCGGGGACGGCGTCTGCCGTTGACACGGCCCCTGGTGATGGGCGTCGTCAATGTGACGCCCGACTCGTTCGCCGACGGCGGCAAGTGGTTCGATGAGGACTATGCTGTGGCCCACGCGCTCGAACTGGCAGAGGAAGGTGCGGACCTCCTTGACATCGGCGGCGAGTCGACGCGCCCGGGCGCCTCGCCGGTCGGTGAGGACGAAGAGTGCCGGCGCGTGCTGCCGGTGATCCGCCGCGTGACGGCGGCCTGCGATGTGCCGTTGTCGGTCGATACACGCCATGCCGCTGTCGCGCGCGCGGCTGTCGCGGCCGGCGCGTGCATCGTCAATAAAGTGACGCCGTTCGCCGGCGATGCCGAGATGGCGGCGGTGGTGCGTGAAACCGGCGCGGGGATGGTCGCTATGCACATGCGCGGTACCCCGCAGACTATGGCGGGGCTTGCGGTCTACGGCGATGTGGCGGGCGAGGTTGAAGAGGAGTTGCGCAAGGCGCTGGCTTTTGCCGCGGAACAGGGGATATTGATGGAACAGATGGTCATCGATCCCGGCATCGGTTTTGCCAAGGACACGGCGCAGAATCTGACGCTGTTGTCGGCCACGGAACGATTCGCGCGGCTTGCGCCGGTGCTGGTCGGGGTATCCCGCAAGCGCTTCATCGGCGAACTGTGCGGCGAGCCTTTGGCTTCCGAACGGCTGGGGGGCAGCATCGGCGCCGCGGTTTGGTGTGCGATGCACGGCGCTGCCGTGGTGCGTGTCCACGATGTCAAAGCGACCCTTCAGGCGTTGACCGTTGTGCACGCGCTGATGACATGAGGCGCGATTATGATTCGGGAAATCAAGCGGAATTTGCCGGTTTTGATTCTGGCCGTCGGACCTCTGGCAGGCCTGGCGCAGACGGCAGAGGGGCCGCGTCTGCCCCGCGGGATTGCACCGATCGCGCCGGTCTATTCGAGCGACGGCACGGTGGCGGTTTTTGCGCCTGGGCACAAAGCGGGTTACCGTATGCCGGTGCTGACCTTTGTGACGCAGTTCAGTGCGGAGCTTCAGCGGGTGCTGCGGCTCAAGCTGGGGTCGCAACTCGCGCCGCTGGAGGTGGCGATCGGCGGCCAGAGCGACGGCGACACGCGTGTGTTGACGGCGCGCCTGCGCGATGCCGACGGCGTGGTGCGCGAACGGATCGAACTGCCTGATCCGGAAACGGCGGATCTGGATCGGTTCCGGCGCGCGGTCTGCGTGGCGCTGCTGCGGGGCTGGATGGCGGAGGCCGGCGGGACCGAAGCCACCATGCAGGATGTGCCGGCATGGCTGTTCGACGGGCTGCTGCGCTACCTCGACCGCGAGCGGCGCCAGGCGGACGTCGACCGCACGCTGCTGCTTTGGTCGCGGGCCTGCCTGCCGCCCGCCGCCGCATTGATCGAGGCGGACAGCCTGGCGGCGACGCGTGAGCCTGCGGTCGCTGCGGTGCTTGCGAGCTGGCTGCTGGAACGGCGCGACGGAGTCTCGCATCTCGAAAGGCTGCTGCGCGCCGCCGCGACCGGTACGCCGTGGTCGGTCGGCCAGGCTGCGCGGCTGCTGGCCGGAGAGGACGACCCGGCGGCCTTCGACGCGCATGTGGACTGGCGGCTGCTGGCCGAGAGCCGCGTCGTGGCGCGGCCGGGGCTGACGACTGAAGGGATTGTTCGGCGTTTCCGTGCGCACCTGTTGCTGTACCCCGCGTTTTATGATAAAAGCTTGGGCGATACCCATTCGTGGTGCACGTTCCAGCAGGCGGTGGTGAGGGCGGAAGAGCCTGAGGTGCGCGCGGCGGCCGCTGCCCAAGGCGCTCGCATGCAGATCGCTGCGGTTGGGCGTGATGGTATGCTTCTTGCTGTTTCCGAGGCCTACGGAGCCTTTCTCGGCGCGTTGGCGCGCGGCGAGAAACAGGGGGATCTGACGCGCCTGCTACTGGAGGCGGAAGTGATGCGCCGGACGTTGGAGCGGCGCGTGGCGGGCGGCGAGGTATTTCAGCGGGATGCGGGCGCGAGTGTGCAGAGGAATTGACATGTTGAAAGCGGGCGGAAATCAGAAAACGATCGTCGGCCAGATTCATCCGGATGTGTTGTCGTTCACGGTCGGCAAGGACCCCGTTCTTGATCTGGAGCTGGCGGAGTGGGATTGTTTGGGTACGGCGGCGCATGTGACGATGCTTTCCAAGATGCGCGTTGCGCCGCCGATCATGGGGACTGAAGAACGCAAGCGGGTGATCGCGGCACTGGTGGAGATCATGCGCGAGGCGCGCGCCGGAACGTTTACGATCACCGAGGCCGATCAGGATGTGCACCTGGCGGTGGAGCGGCGGCTGACCGAACGGCTGGGCGATCTGGGGCGCAGGGTGCATACCGGGCGCAGCCGTAACGATCAGGTGGCGGTGGACATTCGCCTGCACGCTAAAGAGCAGTTACTGGGGCTGACCGAAGAGGTCGCCGCGCTGGCTGAGCGGCTGGCGGCGTTCGGACGGCGCCACGCACGGCTGCCGATGGTGGGGCGCACCCACCTGCAGCCGGCTATGCCGAGCACAGTGGGCCTGTGGGCCACGGGGTACGCCGAGCTGCTGTTCGATGACCTGCCGCTGGTGGAAGCCGCCTACATCACGAACGACCGTTGTCCGCTCGGCTCGGCCGCCGGATACGGGGTGCCGCTGCCGCTGGACCGCGCGCTGACGGCGCGGCTGCTGGGTTTCGCGCGTCCGCACCACAACGTTTTCCACGCGAGCAATGCGCGCGGCAAGAACGAGGCGGTGATGCTCGCCGCCTGCGGTCAGCTCATGCTGAGCCTGTCGCGCCTGGCCGAAGACCTGATTCTGTTTTCGATGCCGGAGTTCGGTTACTTCGTGCTGCCGCCCGAGCTGTGCACCGGCAGCAGCATCATGCCGCAGAAGTACAATCCGGACGTGCTGGAACTGATCCGCGCCAAAGCCGCGACGGTGCTGGGCTACGGCACGGCGGCGAACACCATTCTGAAAGCTCTGCCGGGCGGCTACAACCGCGACCTGCAGGAGACCAAGGAGCTGTACATGGAGGGGCTGCGCGTGACGCGCGCGTCGCTGCGCATCATGACGCTGATGGTCGCCGCGCTCAAGGTGCGGCCCGAGCGGCTGCGCGCGGGTTTCGCTCCGGGGGTGTTCGCCACCGACCGCGCGCTGGAACTGGTGGCCGGCGGCATGCCGTTCCGCGTTGCCTACCAGCATGTGCGCTCGCATCTCGCTGAGCTGGAGTCGGCCGATCCCGATCAGGCGGTGGCCGCCAAGACACACGAGGGCGGCACGGCGGGACTCGATTTCGATTTTTACCGCATGCGTGCCGGCGAGGTGCGCCGGTGGGTGCGCGAGCGGCGCAGGCATGCGCATGCGGCCTTCGCCAGGCTGCTGGGCGTGGCGTTTCCAGTGGCGTGAGAGTGACGGAGTTTGTGAAGAGAAGACGGGAGAAAGGATGACGAGCATGAGGATTCAACAGGTGGTGGCAGGTATCGGAATGTTCCTGGGTACGGTTGCGTGCGCGGCGGCTCAGGAGGCGGCTGCGGCCGTCACGTCGCCTGCGGTTAACGGATACGGCATGTCTTTCAAGCAAGCCTGGGAATACGGCGGATGGATCATGTGGGTGCTCGCCGCGATCTCGGTCTTCGCCCTGGCGATGGTCTTTTATTTCATGATCGTCCTGCGCTCCGGCGCGGTGACGCCGCACGAGCTGATGGTCGACCTGCTCGCGCGTATCCGCGCCAACGACCTGAATGAGGTGCGCCGGCTTTGCGACCGCCATCCCTGCGCACTGTCGTCGGTCGTGCTGGCCACGCTCGACTGTATGCGCAACGTGCCGCAGTGCGACGTGGCGCTGCTGCGGGGTGCGACTGAATCTGAGGGGGCGCGCCAGGCTGATGCGATCCAGGGCCAGACCGAATTTCTGCTGGATGTGGCGACGATCGCGCCGCTGCTGGGACTGCTCGGCACCGTGTTGGGCATGCTCACCGCCTTCGGCTCGGTGGCGAGCGACATCGCCAGCGCTAAGCCGGTGGTGCTCGCGGCCGGCGTGTCGCAAGCAATCATCACGACGATTTTCGGCCTGGTTGTCGCGATTCCCTGCATGGCTTTCTACGCTTGGTTCCGCCGCCGCGCGAGCCGCCAGATTGCCAATCTGGAGACCGCCGCGGCCGAGATCATGACCGCGATCATCGGTGTGACCTCGGGTGCCAAGGGGTCAGCCTACACCGACCGATAACCAAGGCAAGGAGCGCCAGCCATGAACTTCCGCAAGACCCGACGGGGCGTGCTTCCGACGTTCCAGATGACGTCCATGATGGACATCATCTTCCTGCTGCTCTTTTTTTTCATCACGACCTCGGTCTTTTCGCAATGGGAGTATGAGATCAACATCAGCCTGCCTTCGGCCCAGAGCGGCAAGGTGCCGGACCGTCTGCCCGGCGAGATTATCATCAACATCACCAAGGACGGGCGTGTCTCCGTCAATCAGCAGGATCTGACGCTCGACGCGCTCAGGACACGCCTTGACCGTCTGGCACGTTACTTTCCGGGGCAGCCGGTCGTGCTGCGCGCCGACAAGGAGACACGCTACGAAGACCTGATCAAGGTAGTCGACACCTGCCGCAAAGCTGATATCTGGAACTTCTCGATGGCGACGAACGAGGAGAAGAACGACGCGACGGAGAAAAAATGAGGATGCGTTTCATACGTCTGTGCGCGGGGATGCTGCTGGCCGGCCTGAACGCCGTGGCGGCCGCTGATCCCGTGGAGGTGACCGACCGCATGCAGTTGGCGGACGGGCTCTTCCGTCGCAGCCTCTTCGATCTGGCTGTGCGCGAGTACGCGGCGCTGGCCGAGACGCCGGACGTGCAGGCGCTTGACGATGTGCTCTTCCGTCTGGGTGAGTGTTACCGTCGCCTGAAGAAGTTGCCAGAGGCCGAGGCCGCCTACAAACGTCTGGTCGAATCCTTTCCGGCCAGCCGTAACGCGCCGCGCGCCCGGTTGCAACGCGCCTTGATCCTGATGGAATCCGGCGGCGCCTCGCTCGAAGAGGCTGCCGTCTCATTCGCCAAACTGTCGGAGCCCTCAGTGCCGGCCGAGGTGCGCGCGGCTGCGCTCTACCACGGCGGCGAGACGCTAGAGAAGCTGATGCGCCCGGACGAGGCGCTGGCACGCTACGAGGTGCTGGTCAAGGAGTTCGTGGACACCGATTACGGGATGTATGCCGGGCTGCGCACGGCTTGGCTGCTGACGCGGCGCGACACGGTGGAGGATCGCCGCCGAGCCTTGGGCATCTACCTGGATCTGGCCCACAAGGCCAAGGATGCCAAGGTGGTGGAGGAGGCTTCGTATTTCGCGGCGCAGGTCTCGCTGCTGGACGGGCGCCATGAGGAGAGCGCTGACCTCTTCCTCGCGCTGCGCACCAAATTCCCGGATTCGCCGCGCGTGACTGAAAGCGCCCTGGCCGCCGCGTGGGCCAATTATTATGCCGGGCGCTACAAGGAGGCCTCCGGATTGCTGGACCGCGTGATCGGTCAAGCGCAACATCCGGACCGAGAAGAGATCCTTTACGTCAAGGCGAACTGTCTGCGCCAGCTTGAACAACGCGCGGATGCGGTGGCGATGTATGCCAAACAGTTGACCGAATTTCCGGCAGGCAAGATGGCGCCGCTGGCCCATTATGAACGGCTTTCGACGCTTTACAACGACGGCAAATACCAAGAGGTCCTGGAAGTCGCCGGGCAGGTTGCCGCACCGCCGGCCGACTATGCGGACAACGTCTACTGGATGAACGCCGAGTCGGCGGTCGCCGTGCAGAAGACCGAGATCGCCGTGCAGAACTATCGTCTGCTGGTGGATAAATGCCCCGCAAGCCCGTTCGTCAAGGATGCGCTCTACCGTCTGGGCTGGCTGCTGCAGAAACAGGAGGCATGGGAGTCTGCGGCAGCCTGGTTCCAGCAGGTATCCGAGCGTTTCGCCAAAGATCCGCTGGCCGCGAAGGCACTCTATGCCGCAGGGGTCTGCCGTTCGCGCCTCGGGCAGAGCGAGGCCGCGTTGCGCGACTGGACCGCGTTACTCACGCAGTATCCGGAGAGCGCGGAGGCGGCTGAGACGCTTTACCAGAAAGCGATGGAGGAACTGCGCGCCAAGAACCCGCGCGCGGCCGGCGCGACACTGGATGAGCGTATGCGCCGTTTCCCGGAGGATGCGCGCAAGGCCGAGGTGCTCTACTGGCGCGCTGCTGTGGCCCGCCAGACCGGTGATCGGGTGGAGGCGGAAAAGCTGTTCCGTGCCTGTCTGGCCGCCACGCCGGCCAAAGAGTTCGAGCGCGAGTCGATGCTGGAGTTGGGCCTTCTGCTGCAAGAAGACGGACGCAAGGAGGAGGCCGCCGGGCTCTTCCAGACTCTGCTGGATGCGCCGATCACCGACAAACTTGGCCCAGACCGTCTGGCGTGGCTCGCGGAATTCCAATTGGAGCAGAAACGGCTGGACGCCGCTGCCAAGGCGGCGAACGCCCTGTTGGCGCTCAAGCCAGACAAGGGTTGGGTGCAGACCGCCTGGACCGTGCTTGGCAGGATTCATCGGGCCAAGGAGGAGCGTGATCCCGCGATCCATGCGTTTACGGAGGCACTGGCCGCTGGCGCGTCGACCGCCTACGGTGCCGAGGCGGCGTTGCGACTGGGCGAGCTGCTGACCCAGTCCGGACGCTTCGCTGACGCTGCGAATCATCTCAACGACGCCGCATCGCGCGCGGCCGCGCCGGAGCTGCTGGGGTTGCGGGCGCACGCCTATATGGGGCTCGCGCGCAATGCTGAAGCGAAAGATGACGCCGAGGCCGCGCTGCGCTACTACATGAGTGTCGGGATCCTGTTTAACGACGCCGCTCTTGTGCCGGAGGCGCTGCACAAGGCCGCCGTCTTGCTCGACAAGCTGGGGCGTGGACAAGAGGCGCAGGCGATGCGCGAGGAACTGAAGGCGCGTTATCCGGATTCGCCGTTGTCGCGCCCAGGGCAGACCCGGATGGAGCGTCGTGAGGAGAAGGGCAACGCATGATACCGCACGGCTTTGGACAGCACCAGAGACAGAGCGAACATCACATGATGCTGGCCTGCGTGGCCGTTTTGTTTTCCGCGGTCATTCATGTGGTCTGCATGTACCTGTTCGCGGACTGGGCGCTGGGCGGCGCTGCGACCGGCCTGCGCCAGAAAGCGCGTGACTGGTTTGAGGGAGATCGTGTGCCGCCGATGCGTGTGGAGATGATGCATGCTGATCCGATGCGCATCGCCGAGAAAGTGCAGGGCGAACGCGATACCCCGAGCCGCGGGCCGATCGAGGCCGGCGACCGGGTGGAAGCGCTCAGCCAGAGCGCGAGTCCTGTGCTCACCGTGCCGCCCCCGATCCCGCGTGAAGCGTTGACGCCGGGCGTGCCCGCGTTGAAAGAGGTGGTCTCTGAGCAGATCGACACCACGCCGTGGATGCCGCGTCAGGAGATTGCGCAGATCTTCGACCGTACCGTGCAGGACGATGTGGCCGCTTTGCCGCGGCGCGAGATCCCGATGATCGAACGGGTGCCCAAAGCGCCGGATATTGTGCCGTCGATCGATCTGGCCGGCCGCCGCTTCGGCAAAGACCCCGAACCGCCCAAGCCCATGGAGGCGGCAGAAGTATTTGACACGGAGATCAGCAAGGGCACGTTCAAGCCGCCGGTCGCGCAAGTGCCCGAGACCGCGGCCAAGGTCAGCGCCGGCACGACTGAGGCGCGTTTCGGAATGCAGCCCGGCGAAAAAACCGGCACGGCCGCAGGTAGTACGGACGGCGAACGGCTTAAGCGGGCGCAGCAGGAGCGCGTTCAGAAACAGCTTGAAGCGGCGGCCCGGCAAACGCCGGCCGGACAGACGGCCAGCGCGGAAGAGCGCAAGGCGCGCGAGGCCCAGGCGCAGATCGCGGCGCTTCAGGAGACGATCGACTATGTGCCGATCGACGATCTGCTGGCCGTCGGCCTGGAGACCTTCCGCGATCCCGCCGAGCCGGGCCGCATCTATTTCCGGATCGGTATCCAGCCTCGTTCCGATAGACAGGTGCCGGTCATCGCCAAAGATATTGTCTTCGTGCAGGATGTTTCGGCATCGATGACCGAGGAGCGCATGGTCTTCTGCCGACGCGGTCTGGTGGCGGCGCTTCAAACCCTCAATCCGGGCGACCGTTTCAACGTTGTCGGGTTCCGCGACACGTTCGAGCCCTGTTTTCAGGAATGGGCGGTCGCTTCGAGCGAGAATCTGGTGAAGGCGGCCGCGTTTGTGGATGGCATGCGTGCTTTCGGCCAGACCGACCTCTTCGGCTCATTGCGCGCGCTGATGCGGCTGCCGCGAGACCCCAGGCGCCCGATGATCGCGGTGGTGGTCACGGACGGTAAGCCGACGTTCGGCGTCACAGAGAGCGCCAAGATCATCGGCGAATTCTCCGCGCTCAACAGCGGGATGGTCTCGATCTACATGTTCGGCACCCAGAGCAAAGCCAATGTGTATCTCCTCGACATGCTCACCTATTGTAACCGCGGCGCGTCAACCGTCATGAACGGCAACCGTTGGGATCTGCCCGCCGCGTTCCAGCCTGTGTACGAGGGGGTGCGTTATCCCGTGATGGGAGACATCACGGTGGTTTTTGACTCGGCGTCGAAATGCGAGGTGTATCCAAAAAACTCGTCTAACCTCTATCAAAACCGCCAACTGGAACTGTGCGGTGTCTGTCCTGACGCCACAGAGGAATTGGTCTTTCAGGTGCGCGGTTTGGCATCTGACAAAGGCTACGATTCGATCTTCCGTCTTAGCATGTCGCGCCACGCCAAACTCGGGACAGCCGCTGTGAAACAGCGTTGGGCGAATCAGAAGATGTACCATCTTGTGGCGGATTACTCGCGTGAGGCGCGGCAGCAGGTGATGGCCGAGATGTTGAAAGTCCATACGCAGTATGGTGTGCCGATCCCGTACGAATCCGAACTGAAGTGACCGCCATGATCTCTTACAAGCTCGTGATGCCTGAACACATGAACCAATACGGCGTGTTGTTTGGTGGCAATTTGCTGAAGTGGGTGGACGAGACGGCGTGGATGGCGGTCAGCCTCGACTATCCCGGGGCGCGTTTTGTCACGATCGGCATGGACCGCGTCGAGTTCAAGAAAAGCGTCTCTGGCGGCTCGATCCTGCGCTTTGAGGTCGTCCGCCAACGGGTCGGCCGCACCTCAATCACCTATGATGCCCGTGTTTTCAGACGCGAGCTGCACCAGAGCGCGGAAGACGTGATCTTCAGCACCGACATCACGTTCGTGAGGGTCGATGAGAGCGGTGAAAAGATACCGGTCGTTTCTGCGTGTGACGTGTGATGCCTGCTTGATGCGAAGCCCAAAAAAAGGGGAATGAGATGTCAGGCCAAAGCAACGACGTGATCCGCTGCGGCATCTGTCCGAAGGCATGCCGCATCCCGCCCGGTTTCAGCGGTGAATGCCGGGTCCGGATGAATCTGGACGGGCGGCTGGTGGCCGTGACGTATGCGCGTCCGTGTGCGGTGCATGTCGATCCGATGGAGAAAAAGCCGCTGTTCCACTTCTGTCCGGGGGCGGCGATCCTGTCGCTCGGTTCGGCCGGTTGCAACCTTCACTGCAAGCACTGCCAGAACGCGGACATGTCGCAGGGCAATCCTGAAGCGATCTCGGCGTTCGCGCTGCCGCCGGCAGAGCTGCCCGCACTGGCAAAAAAGCAGGGGTGTGGCCATGTGGCCTACACCTACAACGAACCGCTGGTCAACTATGAGTATGTGCGCGACTGCTGCATCGCCGCGCGCGCGGCCGGTCTGCGCAATGTGTTGGTGACGGCCGGATACATCCATGCGAAGC
>Ga0123327_1001916_pt1 | contig 16842 bp, 11 predicted proteins | sample BioC13SIPDNA_4_FD_89701 | JGI IMG/M metagenome (GOLD analysis project Ga0123327, IMG submission 89701) | Anaerobic biogas reactor microbial communites from Washington, USA - Biogas_R1_B C13 SIP DNA | ecosystem: Engineered > Bioreactor > Anaerobic > Unclassified | place: Washington, USA...
GTGTACCGTCTCACCCCCGATTCCGCCACCTACCACATCCGCAAGGACGCCATGTTCTTCACTCTGGAATGCGAAGGCGACACCCTCGCCCTCCATGTCCCCGCCCGGTACGAAACTCTCGCCCGCCTGATCATCGCCGAAGAAATGCTCACCTTGCGCTCCATGCTCCATCTCGCCCAGGAAAGCGCCAACCTCGATACCATGGAGCACGACCTCGTCGCCGATCTCTTCGCCGGCGGCCACCCGGACGAGACCCCATGAACCGTTCGCCGCCGCGCCCGACGATCCCTGGCGCCGCCTTCCTGCTGGCCGCCGCCTTCCTGCTGACCTCCTGCCTCCCCGCCGCCGCCCAGGACGACCCGCCCCCTCCCGACACCCTCCGCCCCGGCGACGCCCTTTTCGTCCGCATCGAAAACCTCGGCGGCCGCCTCCCCGCCTACCGCGAAATTGTCGACTCCGACGGCGACATCGAGCTGCCTTTCCTCGGCATGATGCCCGCCGCCGGCAAATCCATCCCCGCCCTTCAAGAAGAAATGGCTGCCGCCTACGCCGCCGCCCGCCTCGCCTCCAACGCCGCCGTCCAGATCCGCTTCATCACTCATTTCGATCCCGCCCCCGACCGCGCCACCCTCGTCCGCGCCGAATCTCCCCGCATCCCCGTCCCCGCCCCCGACGCTTTTCTCCCGCCGTCCGGCCCTTCCTTGAATATTGAAGATTGAATATTGGATATTGAATATTCGCTCCCCCCTGTCCCCTGTCCCCTGTCTCCTGTCCCCTGTCCTCTGTCCCCTGTCCCCTGCCCCTGTCCCCTTTCTCCTCTCAATTCCTGCTTTCCTGAGTTTCCTGTTTTCCTGCTTGGCTGTTCCGACTCTCCCCGTCTCCTGCCCCCTGTCCCCTCTCCCCCTCCTCCGCTATTGCCTCCGCCCGCCTTCCTCCGCTATGTTCCCCCCATGACCCCGCCGACCATCCGGGACCTCCTTGCCGGGCGCCGCCAGCCGACGCTCTCCCTCGAATTCTACCCCCCGAAAGATCCCGCCGGTTTCGATCTCCTTGAGCGTTCCATCGAACGCATGCGTCCCGTCCACCCCGACTTCGTCACCTGCACCTACGGCGCCGGCGGCTCCTCCCGCGAGCTCTCCTTCGCCGCCTGGGATCTTCTTGCCCGCCTCGGCTTCACTCCCGTCGTCGCCCATCTCACCTGCGTCGGCGCCTCCCGGGCCGACCTCGAAGCCCAGATCCACCGCATCCATGCCTCCGGCATCCGCAACATCATGGCCCTGCGCGGCGACCCCCCCCGCGGCGAATCCACCTTCACCCCCGCCCCCGACGGCCTCGCCCACGCCTCCGACCTCGTCGCCCTCGTCAAATCCCTCCACCCCGACATCTGCTGCGGCGTCGCCGGCTACCCCGAAACCCACCCCGAAGCCGCCTCTCCCGCCGACGACATCCGCCATTTGAAGGAAAAAATCGACGCCGGCGCCGACTTCGTCAACACCCAGCTCTTCTTCCGCAACGACGTCTATTTCCGCTTCGTGGACGCCGCCCGCGCCGCCGGCATCACCGCCCCCATCCTGCCCGGCCTCATGCCCGTCGCCTCTCCCGGCCAGCTCGACCGCGCCATCGGCTTCTCCCGCGCCACCGCTCCCGACGCCCTCCGCGACGCCCTCCAAAATCCCGACCCCGAAGCCGCCCGCGCCGCCGGCATTCAATGGATGGCCGACCAGATCGACGGCCTTATCGCCGGCGGCGCCCCCGGCATCCACCTCTACATCCTCAATCAGGCCCGCACCGTCCTCCATCCCCGCCTCGCCGCCTGCCTCGCCCAATGGCGTACACCCCCCCCTGCACCCCCTGTCCTCCGCAGCCCCGGCGAAGGAGGATGTCCTCTAACCCCTGAACCCTGAACCGCTGAACCCTGAACCCTGAACCGCTGAACCCTGACCTCTTAAAGAAAGGATCCCCCATGAAAATCCTCGTCACCGGCGGATACGGCCAGCTCGGATGGGACTGCCGCGAAGTGTTCGGCCCCAAGCATAACGCCCTGGCCCTCGACCTGCCCAACCTCGACATCACCGATGCCGACAGCGTGGACGGCGTCCTCAACCTCTGGAAGCCCGACGTCATCGTCAACTGCGCCGCCTATACCGCCGTGGACCGCGCCGAAAGCGATGTCGCCAAGTCCTGGCACGTCAACCGCGACGGCCCGGCCCTCCTCGCCTCCCGCGCCCAGGCCTACGGCATCTTTCTCGTCCACATCTCCACCGATTACGTCTTCGACGGCGTCCGCCCCGTGCCCGAACCCTACGTCGAAACCGACAAGCCCAATCCCGTCGGCGTGTACGGCAAAAGCAAACTCGCCGGCGAACGCGAAATCCAGGAACGCGACCCCCGCCACGCCATCCTCCGCACCGCCTGGCTCTACGGCTCCCACGGCTACAACTTCCTCAAAACCATCCTTCGCCGCGCCGTCAACGAGCCCCAGAAAGGCCTCCGCGTCGTCAACGACCAGTTCGGCACCCCCACCTGGTCCCGCCGCCTGGCCCAGCAGATCCTCGCCGTCGTCGAAGCCGACGCCGGCGGCCTCTTCCACGCCTCCGGCGAAGGCTACTGCTCCTGGTACGACTTCGCCAGCGAGTTCATCTCCGCCATGCAGCTCGACTGCGAAGTCCGCCCCTGCACCACCGCCGAATACCCCACCCCCACCGTCCGTCCCTCCAATTCCATCCTCGAAAACACCGCCCTCAAAAAGGCCGGCCTCAACCTCATGCAGGACTGGCGCGAAGACCTCCGCGAATACGTCGAGCGCTACCGCGAAGCCCTGCTCAACGCCGTCAGGACCTGACCCCATGCCCCGCCCCGTCCGGAATCTACTCGTCACCGGCGGCGCCGGCTTCATCGGCGTCAACTTCATCCGCTGGCTCTTCGACCAGCCCGACGCCCCCGCCCGCATCGTCAACTTCGACAAGCTCACCTACGCCGGCAACCCCCTCTCCCTGCTCGACCTCGCGGAAAAAGCCGGCGACCGCTATGTCTTCGTCAAGGCCGACATCTGCGATGCCGCCGCCGTCCAAAACGCCATCGAGACATACGAAATCGACGCCATCGCCCATTTCGCCGCCGAAAGCCATGTGGACCGCTCCATCGTCGCCCCCGACGAATTCGTCCGCACCAACATCCTCGGCACCTACACCCTCCTCCAGGCCGCCCGCGAACACGCGGACCAGGTGAAACTCTTCCACCACGTCTCCACCGACGAAGTCTTCGGCTCCCTCGGCGACTCCGGCTTCTTCACCGAAGACACCCCCTACGCCCCCAACTCCCCCTACTCCGCCTCCAAGGCCGCCTCCGACCACCTCGTCCGCGCCTATCACGAGACCTACGGCCTGCCCACCACCCTCTCCAACTGCTCCAACAACTACGGCCCCTTCCAGTTCCCCGAAAAGCTCATCCCCCTGATGATCCTCAACGCGCTCGAAGGCAAGCCCCTGCCCGTTTACGGCGACGGCCTCAACGTCCGCGACTGGCTCTTTGTCACCGATCACTGCTCCGCCATCTGGACCGTCATGCAGGAAGCCGCCTTCGGCTCCACCTACAACATCGGCGGCCGCAACGAACTCCCCAACCTCCGCGTCGTCGAGCAAATCTGCGACCTCGTCGACGCCAAGGCCCCGCCGCTCGAAAACGGAAAACCCCGCCGCTCCCTCATCACCTTCGTCAAGGACCGCCCCGGCCACGACCGCCGCTACGCCATCGACTGCTCCAAAATCGAACGCGACCTCTCCTGGACCCCCGCCGAAACTTTTTCATCTGGCTTCGAACGCACCGTCGACTGGTATCTGAATAATTCCGACTGGTGCCAGCAGGTCCGCTCCGGCGACTACCAGAACTGGATCGCCGCCCACTACGGCTGAGTTGTCCCCGTCCGAAAGGCAGGGCGGCTTGCCCCAAGCCGCCGGGCTGTTGTTGTAGCCGGCCGCGCTGAGGCCGGGGCTGTTTTGGCTGTTTGGAGCCGGCCCCCCCCCGTCCCGCGGCTCTCCAGACCCCCACGGCCTTGCCGTATCAGCGCTCTCCAGACCCCCACGGCCTTGCCGTATCAGCGCTGTTCAGACCCCCACGGCCTTGCCGTATCAGCGCTGTTCAGACCCCCACGGCCTTGCGCCGTGGGTGAATCAGGTCTGTCAATATAACTCAACATTACCTTGCATATTATGCAATCTAATGTAGAGTTACTTCAAGATGCAACCCATCCGTCATCTGGAACGCCTGCTGGCGGATCTCGCCACGCCGGAGCGCTATCTGTTCTCTGCGACCGATCTCCAAGCCCTTTGCCCGCCAAGTTCCAACCTGTCTGTCCTGCTCAGCCGGGCGGCCAAGGCCGGCATCCTCCACCGTGTCTGCCGCGGCATCTACCTGTTCCCCCGCGTCGCTTATCCGCGCGGTCGCGTCCTCTTTCATGCCGCCGCCCTGCTCCGGGCCAACGCCTTTAATTACATCAGCCTGGAAACCGCCCTCAGCGATGCCGGCATGATCTCCCAAGTCCCGTTCAACCGCATCACCCTGATGTCGTCGGGCCGCACCCACACCATTTCCTGCGGCAGCTACGGCACCATGGAATTCGTCCATACCGCCCGGCGCCCGGATGATCTGGCCGGCCAGTTGACCTATGACGCCGCCTGCCGCTTGTGGCGCGCCTCGCCGAGTCTCGCCCTGCGCGACATGCGCGCCACCCGCCGCAACCTGGACCTGATCAATCCGGAGGTGATTCATGAGCTTGTTTGACCGCCTGACCGACGAAGCCTTGCGCAACCTCCCTGGCCATGCGCCCCTGCGCACCGCCTTCGTGGACGAAATGCAGCGTTTCCTCCCCTCCCAACTGGCCGCCGAAACCGTCGCTACCGACGCCTTCTGGACTTATCTCCTCAACCTCCTCGCCGAAGAATCCCGCCGCATTCTCGCCGCCCCCTCCGGCTGATTCCTCTTTCGGCTGTTTGGAGCCGGCCCCCCCGTCCCGCGGCTCTCCAGACCCCCACGGGCTCGCCCCGTGGGTGGATCAGTTCCGCTCCCGCCCCCCCCTTCCCGATCCAGACCCCCACGGGCTTGCCCCGTGGGTGAATCAGGTCTGACTACGCCGAACCACCGCCTCGCACAACGGAACCCCCCAGCGATCCGTCACGCAGGTGTTCCGCCACTCCGGGTCGACATCCTCCCGGCGCCAGCCGTACACCCCCAGCACGCGCAGCGCCTCCACCCGCTCCGCATGCCGCCGGAACCATTCCGCACCGGCCACCGACAGCATGGCCACGGACTCCGAACCCGCTTTCAGCAACACCGCGTCCTCGCGGACCTCCCACTTCAGCAACGCCCCCGCTCGCAGTCGCTTCAAGGCCGCGGCAATCTTCGCGGCCCGGGCCGCATCGCCCCGGCCGGCAAAACTGAGATCCACATCCGCCGGCCCCAGCACCCGGTAGCGTTTCAATATCGTCTCCCCCGCCGGTTCCCCCGCGGCACCCCGACAAACCATTCCCTCCGCCTGGCGCAAGGGCTCCAGCAGCGCGCAGGCATCATCCTCGCGATCGACGATCGCCAGTCCCCGCCGGGCCCGCGTCATGCCCACGTACAAAAGCCGCCGGGCCTCTTCCGCATCCTCCCGCCAGCGTCGCGCCCACCGCCCGGCCACAACCACGCCGTCATGCTCCGTTCCCTTGGCCGCGTGGACCGTGGACAACCAAATGCCCTTGCGTCCGACGCGGCCATCCCGGCGGGTGGCGGCCAGCGCCTCGTATACATGTTCGCACCAGTCTTCGGCCAGCCCCGCCTTGTCCGGATACTCCGCCAGAATGCCCGCCAGCAGTTCGATCCAGAGGCCCGGCCCGCAGGTTTTCCGTATGCGCGCCAGTTCCCCCTCCAGTTCGTCGCGTTTCACCAGCGCGCCCGACCGGCTTTTCAATCCCTCCAGCACCTGCAGGCACTCCCGCATCCGCCACAGCGGAGGCAGCGCCGCCCCCTTCCGCCCCCCCTCCGAATCGATCCGCACGCTGAAAGGTATGCCCTCGGCCTCCGCCAGCCCCCGGAAGGCATCCACGTCTTCCTTCTGCACGCCCAGCACCGCCATGCGCTCCCAGTCCACGCCCTCGTTCCGCCACTGCTTCACCTGTTCCAGAATCCCCGCCGTTTGCGCCCCCAGCCCGGCGGCCCGGATCAAGGTCACCGGTTCACCCGCCGGTTCATTCCGGCGGCGGCGGTCCACATGCAGGGCAATCCCGGTTTTCATCCGGTTCCGGTTCCCCTCGATCACGCCGCCCGCCGCCGACAAAATCACCGCGCTGGAGCGGTAGTTCGACGTCAGCCCGTAGGTCGCCGCCTGGTAATCCCGTTCAAAGCGCCGAATGAATTCCACGCTGGCGCCCCGGAAGGCGTAGATGCTCTGATCGTCGTCGCCCACGGCCAGCAGGTTCAGCTTCGCGTCGGGATCCTTCAGCGTCCGCCCGGCCAGCGCCGAAATCAGGTTGTACTGCTCATCGTCCACATCCTGATATTCGTCCACCAGGATGTGCCGGAATCCCGCCAGCAGCCGGTCGCGCGAATCCCCGTCCTCGCCGGACCCGCCCTCGCCGCCGCGATTCAACAGCCGCACCGCTTCGGCCAGCGGCCGGGAAAAATCAAGGTCCGTCCGCCCGGCCTTCCCCGCCGACCGCCCGGCCAGCGCGGAAAACGACGTGCCCGTCAGGCGCATGGCCAACCCGTGGTACGTCATCACCGTCACGCCCTTCGCCGCATCCCCGCCCAGCTCCCGCAGCCGCCGGCGCAGCTGCACCGCCGCATCGTGATTGAAGCACAGCGCCAGAATGGAATGCGCCGGCACATGCCGGATTTTCAGCAGCCACGCGATCCGGTGCACCACCACCTGCGTCTTGCCGGATCCCGGCCCCGCCAGCACCAGCAGGTTTTCCTCCTCCGGCGCCTCGATCACCCGCCGCTGTTCGCTATCGCCCAGCTCTTCCACCACCCGTCGGTAGGCCTCCGCCGTCGCCTCCCGCTCCAGCTCCTTCTTCCGGTTCGGAAAATACCGCTCAATGAACCGCTTCTGGTCCAGGCGGAAATAATCCAGTACCAGCGCCAGCGACTCCTGGATGCGCCCCAGCCCCCGCCGGGCATATTCCAGCATCACGTGTACCTGGAATGTTTTCCCCTCGTAGTATCGGCCCAGCGGCGCGTATTCCTTCACCCCATACCCCCGCGACGGCTCCGACGTGATGTGAATCGTCATGGCCGACCGGAACAGTGCCAGCCCCCGCTGCAGCCGCAGCACCTGCTGATCATGCAGCCAAAGCAGCGCCGCCTCCACCTCCGCCGCCGCATGGCGCGACCCCGACCGAAACAGGGATCCCTCCTCCACCGCCTCGCACAACAGCTCCATCGTGAACTCCGCCAGCACGTCCTTTCCCGGTGCCGTGTCGGCCGGCACCTGTTTCAGGATCGCCGCCAGCACGGTCGCCGCCACCTCGCGCCGCCGCGCCGCGCCTTCCCGAATCTCCGGCAGCCCCGCCTCCAGCTTCACCCGGTAGCGTGTCGCACCGATCGACCGCAGCGTCATCCGCCGCTTGCCGTCCGCCTCCAGCGCGGCCAGCCCCTGCACCACCCGCTCCAGTCCGTGCAACCCGGCGTCCACTTCCTTCTCGTCCTTCAACCGCTGATTGGCCAACGCCGCATCCAGCACCGGCTCCGTTTGCGGATCCGTCCATTCCCCCCCCATGAGGTCCAGCAGCGCCTCCTCGATCCGGCAAGCCCGTGCCAGCCGCGCCCGCGACGGATCCGTCACCTTGTGGCGCACGTACGCCGTCAGGGTCGTGCATTCGCGCAGCAGCCCGGCCTTCGACATCGCCCGAAGCTCCTGGAACAGCAGCCGCGACGCCCGCTGCCGGTGCGGCTGCGCCCGGCTCCAGGCCTCCAGCGATTCCAGCTCCAGCAACCGGTCGGCATCAATGCCGTCATCCGCCCGCGCCCAGGCGAATTCATTGACGATATCCCCCCACAGCCGCTGACGCTCCGGTGGTTCCCCCGCCTCCGCCGCCTTCAACTCCGCCTCCAGCCGGGTGCGGACAATCGGCTTCGCCTGGAACACGCTCACCACGTTGTCATCCCGCCGCAAGTATTCCGCCCGTTCCAGCCAGGAAAGCGCCGTCTTGACCTTGGTGTTCAGCCCCCGGTCCTCCGCGTCAAACACCTCCTGCAGCCGGGTGTCCTGCATCAGCTCCCCCACCGTCACCACGATGGCCTCGCCATCCCTCCTTCGGTACTTCCGCAAGGCCCGCAAAATTTCCGCGATTTCCCGCCGCCCCAGCCGGTTCATGCCGTTCAGATTGAACTGCCAGTCCGCGTCGTCCTCGTCATACATCAGGATGCAGTCCGCCGGCCGCCGGTCGCGCCCCGCCCGCCCCGCTTCCTGCAGATAATTTTCGATGGATCCCGGCATGTCGCCGTGGATCACCACGCGCACATCCTCCTTATCCACCCCCATCCCGAACGCATTCGTCGCCGCAATCACCTGCAAGTCCCCCGCGATGAACCGGTCCTGCACCTCCTTCTTCTCCTCCGGCGGCAGCCCCGCGTGGAAATGCGCGGCCTTCCAGCCCGCCGCCTGCAGAAACTCCGCCGTCATCTGCGTCTTCGCGCGCGTCGACCGGAACACGATCGCCCCGCCCCGTCCGTACGCGCTCAACCGCTCCGACAGCACCTCCGCAATCTTCTCGTTCCGCTCCATCCCCGGCGGCACCTTCATCACCTCGAATTTCAGTGCGGGCCGCTCCACCGACGCCTCGAAAAACCGCAGCGCCTCCGAACCCGTCATCGCCTTGTGGAACGCGCGGATTTCCGCCAGCACCTCGCTCTTCGCCGTCGCCGTCACATACATCACCGGCGGCACCGCACCGCCCACGCGGTCCCGGATGAACCGCCCCGCATACAGATAATCCGTCCGGAAATCATGCCCCCACTTCGACAGGCAGTGCGCCTCGTCGAACACCCAGGCGCCGATCTCCCGCTGCCGCAGCGCCTGCCCGAACGACTGGCTCCGCAACTGCTCCGGCGCCACGTACAGCAGCGATACATCGCCCATCGCAATCCGGTGCAGCACATCGCGGCGCTCCAGCGGCGTCAGCAGCCCGTTCAGCGCCGCCGCGCAGCCGCGCGCCGCCGGCGACCGCTTCCCCAACTGGTCCACCTGATCCTTCATCAGCGATTGCAACGGCGACAGCACCACCGTCAACGCCCCGCGCCGCTCCATTTTCGCCAGCGCCGGAAGCTGGAAACACAGCGACTTCCCGCCGCCCGTCGGCATCACCGCCACCAGCGATTCCCCGGCCAGCGCCGCCTCCACCACCTCGCGCTGCAAACTGCCCCCGCCCTCGTCCCGCCGGAAATCCTCGAACCCCGGGAACCAGCGCCGCAACCGCTCCCGGCCGTCGAACTGCTCCCGGCACCATGCGCATCCCGGATCGCCGCACGGACGATCCCGCAACCGGTCGGCAATCTCCCGCGCCGTGGGATAACTCCGCCAGACCCAGCCCGGCAGCACCGACCGACCGTCCCCCGCCACCGTCAGCCAAACCAGCACATATGCCAGCCCCATCCGCCCCTCGCGGTCCTCCGGAATCTCCAACTGCCCCGCCGCCGTCGAACACCCCGCCCGCCCCGCGCACTCCCGCACCGCCGCCTCGACCTCCGGCGCGGCGGGCGGCGGCCCGCCGAACACCAGCGCATATCCCTGCGCCATCCTTCCGCCCCCCCCCGCGCACAACCCGTGCAGCGCCCGGTGCAAAACGGGATTGTTCTCCCGCAGCTCCGCCAGCACCTCCGCTTCCCGCCGGAGCAGCTCCCTCGCCAGCACCGCATCCCCCAGCGGATCATTCTCCTCCCGCCCCGTCGGCTTGTAGTCCTTCTCCAGCGCGTGATACGGATTCTTCGGAAAGCACAACGGCGACAGCTCCAGCGTGTCCACCACCGGCAGCTTCTGCAGCAGCGCCATCCGGGGAAACTGCTTCGCCAGCACCCGCAGATCGTGCCGCCATACGTTGTGCCCCGCGATCGCCGCCGCCCCGAACAGCGCCGCATCCAGCCGTTCCTCCAGCCGGCGTTTCGGCTGCGCCTTCTCCCATAACCACGCCATCCCCCCGTTCAGCGACTCCATGCAAAGCCCGGCCTTCGAAATCACCTCCCCCTTCCGATCCGTCTCCAAATCCAAAAACAGCGTCCGGTCCATCATGGCCGGAGTGTAACTCCCGACTGCGCCATGGAAAAGCAAAACCCCGCTGCGCAAGACCCATCCGTCTGAATACGCCGCGGCAAGAGCCGGATTCTAAAATTCACTGGCTGACCCCTTTTCGCAAAAAGGGGTCAGCCAGTGAATTTTAGAATTGGGGGTTGCGTAAGCATTTCCCAGGCCTTTCCGGCAACAGGCGGGATTGACGGCGTATCCGACAGCAACTACGGTTCCGGCATATGGGTTCCAACCGCTTCATCTCCGGCATCTACAACTACTGCGATTACTGGTGCGAACGCTGCGCCTATACCCGCCGGTGCCGGAATTACCAAATGGATCCAGGCCTGAAGCGCCGGGCCGATGGCCAGCCGCCCCCGATCGAGCGCGACGCCGCCAACGCCGCCTTCTGGGCCGATCTCGCCGAAGCCGTCCGGGAAACCGAACTCTTCGGCCCGGCCGACGCCCGCGATCGGGAGGCCGGACTCCCAGACGATCTACAGCCCGACTCCGAATGGCTGGCCCGCGAAGAAGCGCACCGCGCCGCCGTTCAGCAGCATCCCTTGGTCCGCATGGCCTTTGACTACATGAAGCGGGTGGAGGCCTGGCAGAGCACCGCCGATCCGGATTTAAAGGCCGTCGCCCGCGACCTGCTCGAAGCCGCGAAAAGCCCCGTCCCCAACCCCGCCGAGGAAGAGGCGCGCGAAATCGGCGACATGATCGAAATCGCCACCTGGTACCACACGCTCATTCCGCCCAAGCTTTCCCGCGCCCTGGACGGGGTTTTCGAGAAAGACGGTCTGGATGACGATCCCCCCGGCGTCCTGGCCGAAACCCGGCAGCACGACGCGAACGGCTCCGCCCGGGTTGTCCTGCTGGCCATCGAGCGATCCATCGCCGCTTGGACCCGCCTGCGGACTCTCGTTCCCGCCCAGGGCGATGCCATTCTGGACCTGCTTGTGCCGCTCGACCGCATGCGGGGCGGCATTCATCTCATCCTTCCCGGCGCCCAGCACTTCCCCCTGGCCTTTCTCGGGGAATTTTCCGAGCCCCCGACCAACGCATAAGGCGACCACTTCCTTTCCGAACCCGATGGTAACGGGACAAGGGCGTCCCGACTTCATTCGGATTCTGCCGCGCTATGCCCTCCGCAGTTGGCGACTCCTCCCGTTCAAACGCGCCCAACGGGCGCATCTGCAGCCCTCCTACATCCTGTCCATCCTGCAAATCCTGTCAAAAAAATCCCCGTCATGGATTCCATCCGGCCGTCCATGGTTCGAATCCGTACTACTATCTGGCCACTTCGCCTTATTTGTGCACGTTTTTCGACCTAATTCATTTCCGGGCTTTCTCTTAGCCTTTCTTGTTTTCCTGCGTTTCCTGTTTTCCTGCTTATCCCCCTCTCCATTTTCATGAGTTCATGAGTTCTGATTAATTTGGTTGCGGCTTTGCCGCGCTGTGTCCATCGGTGTCCATCCGTGGTTCGACTCGTTCGGGATGCTGACCGGCGGTTTTCTGTCCGTGCCCGGTTCCTCCGGCATTGCCTTGGCCGCCGGCGCCGTGCTAGGGTTCTTGTTGCGCTTCCACGGTGGAGGCGCATCCGGCGACTAACGGAAGCGGGTGAGAATCCCGCGCGGTCGCGCCGCTGTAATCGGTTCCGACCTGCCATCCAGCCATTCCGCCTGCGGGCGGGAGAAGGCGGCAGAGTCGAAACGCCGTAAGCCAGAAGACGAGCCGCCGGAGGCAATCAGAACCGGATGCCCTCGCAGCCTGGGGCGGAAAGGTGGCCGTCATGCGGCGTGGTTTGAGTCTTCTGTTCCTGTTCCCGTGGTGGTCCGCCTTCGCGGCCCAGACTTCCGTCTCGTTCGATTCCCTCTTCGCCGGTCCCGGCGAATATATCAACGACACGTCCGTCTCCGTCGGACCGGTCACCTTCCCCAACACCTATTCTTACGATGCGGAATGGGACTATGAATCCTGGGCCGGCTTTGCGTTCTCCACGGTCAGCAACTCCACCGCCAACTCCCACACCAACCAGTATGCCCCCGTGCAGGCCCTCCCCGGCGCCTGCGCCATCGGCTACCAGGACCTGTACCAAGCCATTGTCCCCGCCATCGCGTTCGATCTGCCCGTCGCCCCCCGGTCGGTCCGGGTCAACAACACCACCTACACGGCCCTGACCATCCGCGACGGCGACGAATACGGATTCTCCCCGCCGTTTTCCGAAGGCGATTTCTATTTCCTGACGCTGACCGCCCGCGATGGGGACGGCATGGAACTCGCCGCCACCAACCATGTCCTGGCCGATTTCCGCGGAACCAACCGCCTCATCCAGACCCACTGGATCACGCTCGACCTCTCCTGGATGCCGCCGGCCGTCGCGTCCCTGGAATTCACGCTGACCACGTCGGACATCGGCCCCTACGGCCCCAACACGCCGATGTATGTGGCCCTGGCGGACTTCACCTACGGCTACGGCGATTCGCTGTCGGGCCTTGCCTCCACCAGCCCCGCCTTCGTCTGCTGGGCCGACGGCTTCTCGGACTACTCCCCCGGCACGATGCTGAGCAACCAGTTCCGCAACGCCGAGCACGCCCTCGGGCCGGCGTACGGAACGCCCGGCCGGACCAACGCCCTCGATGTCACCGGCCTGGGCGAAGGCGGCTCCATCACCCTGACCTTCCCGGAACCCATCGCCGACGGCTCCGGCCCGGACTTCGCCGTTTTTGAAAACGGCTTCCGGTCGTCCGGCGGCGAATCGGCCTGGTGCGAGCTGGCTTTTGTCGAGGTGTCGTCCGACGGCACGAACTTTGTCCGCTTTCCCTCCCATTGCCTGGAAACCAACGCCTTGGAATACTGGGCCGATCCGACGGCCTACGGCGGATTCGCGGGCAAGCACCCCCTCGGCTCCGGCACCCCCTTCGACCTGCGCGCGCTGGCCGGCGCGGACGGCCTCGATGTCCGCCGCGTCACGCATGTGCGCATCGTGGACATCGTCGGCGACGGCTCCCGCCTCGATGCCTACGACAACCCCGTCTATGATCCGGTCTCCCCTGTGTGGCCTTACGACTTCGACCTCGATGCCGTCGGCGTGATGAACATCAACGCGGATATCTCCCTCGACCCCGCCCAGTCCGGGCCCGAACTCCCCGGCTTCACCACCCTCCTCGAATACACGGCCGATCTGGAGTCCGCCGACTGGACCCCCGTCGACACCCGCGACCTCCCCGGCTTTTACCGCTACCGCCTCGTGAAGCCCTAGCATGACCCGGACCTCCGCCATCCCCCGTTCGCCGCCGCGCCGGGACCCCGCCGGCCGGTTTTCCACGCTATGGAAAAATTTTTCGCCGATTTTCCACGCTATGGAAATAATTCTTCCACACCGTGGAAAAAACAGCCCGGATTTTCCACGCCATGGAAAAAATTTGTCCGGATTTTCCACGCTATGGAAAACTTTCCGGCAGTTTTTCCACGCCATGGAAAACTTTTTTCCACAGTGTGGAAAACCGGCGGGAGGGCGGCGAGCCGCGAGTCCCCTCGCGGGGAGGGCGGGGTTTTCGATGATCGAGCTGCTGGCGGCGCTGGCGGCGGCGAGTCTGCTGGCGGCGCTGGCGGCCGGCGGCTGGTCGGCGGCGCAGGCCGCCGCCCAGTCGGCGGCCTGCCGCTCGAACCTGCGGGCGCTGGCCGCCGCCAACCTGGCCTATGCCGCCGATCACGGCCGGTTCGTGGCCGCGGCCTCGGACATCGAAGACGCCAACTCCGTCCGCTGGCACGGCGCTCGCAGCGGCGGGCAGGCGTTTGACGGCTCCCGGGGGCCGCTGGCCCCCTACCTGGGCGGAACCGGCGCCAGCGCCCGGGTGCGCCGCTGCCCGGCCTTTGCCCCGGACGTCGAGGGGTTCGAAGCTTCCTGCGGCGGCTACGGATACAATGCCCACGGCGTCGGCTCGGAACTCTGCCTGCCCGGCGGAGAGGGCACCGCGGTCGGCATGCGCCCGGCCGCTCTCGCCTGCCCGGCAGAGACCGTCATGTTCGCCGATGCCGCATTTCTCCAGGGCAGCGGCCCCAACGCCCGGCTGATCGAATACTCGTTTGCCGAACCGCCCCGGTTCGCCGGCGGCGGCACCCCCTGGCCGTCTATCCACTTCCGCCACAGGCAAATGGCCAATGTGGCCTGGTGCGACGGCCATGTCTCGTCCGAACCCCTCGCCCGCTCCGGCGGCCCCGCCTCCCCCCACCCCCTCGGCTGGTTCGGCCCCGACGACAACCGCCTGTTTGATCCGTTTTGAGAGAATAGACTTTATAAACTGTGTTCCGGGACGAGCGGCCCCCCCTCCGAACGGGCCGGATCCGGCGCGGATTTAATCCAATATGAACGGAATTGGGAGTTGACGCCAGGGGGCCAACCGGGGTAGCGTTCCCGGCGTCCGTATAGCTCTGGCTGTGGTGTGAGAGTGGGTTCTTCCCACTCTTTTGCATATCCGGCAGAGCAGTGGCTTTTCCCCCGCAAGGGGAGGAGGTTTGAAATATGAACAACGAATTGCTGACCGTATTTGAATACATGGAGCGGGAACGCAAGCTGGACCGCGAAACGCTGGCCCAGCTGGTCGAATCGGCCCTGCAGGTCGCCGGGCGCAAAAGCATCGGCCGCGTGCGGGATCTGCGCGTCGAACTCGACCGCAAAACACTGGATATCCGGGCCTTCGCCAGCCTGGAGGTGGTGGACTTTGTCCGCAACCGCCAGGAGGAAATCTCCGTCACCGAGGCCCAGGTCCAGTTTCCGGGCAAGAACCACCAGATCGGCGACCTGATCGAAATCGAGGTCACCCCCCGCAATTTCGGGCGCATCGCCGCCCAGACCGCCAAGCAGGCCATCATCCAGAAACTGCGCATCGCCGAAAAAGACAAGGTGTACGCCATCTACAAAGACCATGTCGGCGACATCGTCACCGGCACCGTCCGCCGCTTCGAACGCAGCGATGTCATCGTGGACCTGGGCGACGCCGAGGGCGTCATGCCCGCCAAGGAACGCGTTCCCAGCGAGGAATACCAGATCGGCGACCGCATCCGCTTCCTGCTGCTGACCATTGACGCCCCGGCCCCGGGCACCCAGCTCATCCTGACCCGCGCCAACCCCGAATTCATCCGCAAGCTCTTCGAGCTGGAAGTCTCGGAAATCGCCGACGGCACGGTGGAAGTCAAGGGCATCGCCCGCGAGGCGGGCTTCCGCACCAAGATCGCCGTGCACTCCAACGACGACAAGGTGGACCCCGTCGGGGCCTGCGTCGGCCTGCGCGGACAGCGCGTCAAAAACATCGTCCGCGAGCTGTCCGGCGAAAAGGTGGACATCGTCAAGTGGAGCCCCGACATCAAGACGTTCGTCACCAACGCCCTCGCGCCCGCCAAGCTGATGCGCCTGGAGGTGGAGGAGCTGGACAACACCGTCAAGGTCATCGTCGAGTCCGACCAGCTGTCGCTGGCGATCGGCAAAAAGGGCCAGAACGCCCGCCTGACGGCCAAATTGACCGGCTGGAAAATCGACATCCAGAAGGACGAAGCCGACATCACCTTTGAGGAGCGCATCGCCCTGGCCACCGGCCAGCTGGCGACGATCGAAGGCATCGGCCCCGAACACGCCGGGCGGCTGGTGGCCGCCGGCTTCCTCACGCTCGAAGGCATTCTCGCCGCGGATCTGGCGGACCTGGTGGACGTGGACGGCTTCGACGCCGACATCGCCCAGCAGGTGCGCGCCGCCGCCGAGACGGCCTTTGAAAGCCAAAACGGAAAGGCAGCCGACGAATGAGAATCTGCGATCTCGCCAAGGAATTGATGACCACGGGCAAGGAGCTCCTGGGGCTCCTGCAGGCCCGGGGCTGCACGGCCCGCAGCACGCAGGCCAACCTGACGCCCGAACTGGAGCAGTATCTGCGCGACGAAATCAAACGCATCTACTACGGCGGCGGCGACGAAACCCCCGCCGCCGCGGATGCCGCCCCCGCCGCCGCCCCCGCCGCCGGTGCGCCGGCCCCGGAAACCGAAGCGGCACCGGCCGCCGACGAAACCCCCGCCGCCGCGGATGCCGCCCCCGCCGCCGAAGCCGCGGCGGCCCCCGGCGAGACCGCCGCCGAACCGCCGGCCGCCGAGCCCGCGGCGGAAGCCCCCGCCGAACCCGCCGAGCCCGAAGGCCCGCGCACCATCGCCATCAAAGGCCATGTCGTCGTCAAGGATTTCGCGGACATGCTGGGGGTGAAACCCAATGTGCTGATCACCGAGCTGATGCGCCTGAACATCTTCGAGTCCATCGGCATGAAGATCGAATTCAAGATCGCCCAGAAGGTCGCCAACAAGTTCGGCATCGTGCTCGAACACGAAAAGAAAGCCCCGCCGCCGCCGCCGCCCAAGGCCGAACCCAAGCCGGAGGATCTCCCCGACACCAAGGACGACCTGATGCCGCGGCCCCCCGTCGTCACCTTCATGGGCCACGTCGACCACGGCAAAACCTCCCTGCTGGACCATATTCGCAAGGCCCACGTCGCCGCCGGCGAAGACGGCGGCATCACCCAGCACATCGGCGCCTACCAGGTCGAACA
>Ga0123327_1001918_pt1 | contig 16838 bp, 12 predicted proteins | sample BioC13SIPDNA_4_FD_89701 | JGI IMG/M metagenome (GOLD analysis project Ga0123327, IMG submission 89701) | Anaerobic biogas reactor microbial communites from Washington, USA - Biogas_R1_B C13 SIP DNA | ecosystem: Engineered > Bioreactor > Anaerobic > Unclassified | place: Washington, USA...
GCGCGGCCGCCGGGCGTGGTCTCGGGGTTGCCGAACATCACGCCGATCTTTTCGCGGATCTGGTTGGTGAAGATGCAGCAGGTCTTGGATTTGTCGAGGATGCCGGTCATTTTGCGCATGGCCTGGCTCATCAGGCGCGCCTGGAGGCCGACATGGGAGTCGCCCATCTGGCCTTCCAGCTCGGCGCGGGGGGCCAGCGCGGCCACGGAATCCAGCACGATCACATCGAGGGAGTTGGATCGGATGAGCTGGTCGGCGATGATCAGCGCCTCTTCGCCGGAGTCGGGCTGCGACACCAGCAGGTTTTCGATGTCCACGCCGATCTTGCGGGCATAGCCGGGGTCCAGGGCGTGTTCGGTGTCAATGAAGGCGCACAGGCCGCCGGCTTTCTGGGCTTCGGCGATGATGTGCAGCACCAGGGTGGTCTTGCCGGAGGATTCCGGGCCGAAGAGTTCGACGATGCGGCCGCGGGGAACGCCGCCGATGCCCAGGGCCATGTCCAGCGTCAGCGCGGAGGTGGAAATGGCGGGGATTTTCGATACGGCCCCTTCATTGCCCAGGCGCATGATGGCGCCTTCGCCGAATTCCTTCTGGATTTGCGCCAGAACGGCGCTCAGGGCCGGAGGCAGGTGGCTGTTGGGATCTTTTTTCGCGGCGGCGGGTGTTTTGGCGGCCATGGCGTCTCTCCTGTGGTTGAACAATCGTTCAGCAACCTATCACGGATCTTGAACCGGTGTCAAACGGGATTATGCGCACACCCGCGGTCGGGATTCAATGCCGGAAGTGGCGGCAGCCGGTGAACGCCATGGCGATTCCGGCGGCATCGGCGGCGGCCACGCATTCGGCGTCTTTCTTGGAGCCGCCGGGTTCGACAATGAATTTCACGCCGAATTCCGCGGCGGCTTCGATGTTGTCGGCAAAGGGGAAGAAGGCATCCGAGACCAGCACGGTGCGGGCCAGCACCTGCGCCGGATCCAGTCCGCGCCGCTCGATGTTTTCGCGGGCCTTGGCCAGGGCCAGTTTCTTCATGGCGTCCACCCGGTTGGGCTGTCCGGCGCCCATGCCGAGAACGGCGAACCGGCCGGGGGCCGGCTCCCACGCCAGCAGGATGGCGTTGGATTTGATGTGGGTGCAGACCCGGATGCCGAAGGCCGCCAGCGGCCGAAGGGCATCGGGGAAGGCGGCGCGGGTCACGACATGCCATGCCTCGGGGGCCTGCAGATCGGCGTCCTGAAGCAGCAGGCCGCCGTTGATCTGGCGGATCAGGCGGCGGGGCAGGGGGGCGGCCAGAGGCTGATCCAGGGAAATCAGGCGGATATCCCGGGACTTGGCTTTGAGGAAGGCCAGGGCCTCGGGTTCGAAGGCCGGGGCGATCAGGGCTTCGACAAAGCGGCCTTTTAGGATTTGTGCCGTTTGGAGATCCACGGGACGGGTCGCGGCGATCACGGATCCGAAAGCCGAGACGACATCCCCTTCCCAGGCTTCGGCCAGGGCGCCGGCGAGGGTTTCACCGGTGGCGGCGCCGCAGGGGTTGGTGTGCTTGATGATGATGGCGGCGGGCGCGTCGTGGAGTTCCCGGGCGGCCTCCAGCGCCGCATCGCCGTCCACGTAGTTGTTAAACGACATTTCCTTGCCGTGGAGAATCCGGGCGGCGGCGAGCGTGGCCTCGGCAGGGGGGGGCGTATCGGGCCGGAACGTGGCCGTCTGATGCGGATTTTCGCCGTAGCGCAGATGGATCTCGCGTGCGGGTTCGCCGGCCAGCCAGGCGGCAATGGCCGCGTCGTAGGCCGCGGTGCGCGCAAACGCCTTGCGGGCCAGGGCGCGCCGCTGTTCAATCGGCAGATCGCCGTCGCGCTGCAGGGCGGCCAGAACGGCGGGATAGTCCGCCGGATCGCACAGCACAATCACATCGGCATGGTTTTTGGCCGCCGAGCGGAGCATGGCGGGCCCGCCGATGTCCATGGTTTCGATGGAGGGGGACTGTTCGAAGGGGTAGAGATTGACGCATACCAGGTCAATGGGGGGAATGCCGAGCCGGGCGCAGGTGTCGGCATCGGCCGGGATGGCGCGGCGCTGCAGAATGCCGCCGTGCACCTTGGGATGCAGCGTCTTGACCCGGCCGTCCAGGATTTCCGGATGTCCGGTATGCGCCGATACGTCCGTCACGGACACGCCGGCTTCGCGCAGCGCCGCCGCCGTGCCGCCGGTGGACAGGAGTTCGGCGCCGAGACCGGCCAGGCCCCGGGCCAGGTCCGCCAGCCCGGTTTTGTCGGACACACTGAGAAGCGCGCGCTGGATTTTCATGGCGCGGATTGTTCCACAGCCCCGGGGAAATGAAAAGGGCTTTTGGGGGCGGCCGCAACGCGGGCCGCTACGTGGAAAGGGTTGATTTCAGCCGCCGGGTTGCCTATCGTGCCCTCCATCGCGATTCAAGGATCCCCAGGAGAACAGAGCATGAAGATTTCAGTGGTCGGCACGGGCTATGTGGGGTTGGTGACGGGAGCGTGTTTCTCGGATGCGGGGCACGAAGTGCTGTGCATTGACAACGATCCGAAGAAGGTTGACATGCTGCACCGCGGCGAGATGCCGATTTACGAACCCGGTCTGGACGAGATCGTGGAACGCAACGTCAAGGCCGGCCGGCTGAAATTCAGCACCTCCATCGCCGAAGGCACGGCGTTTGCGGAAGTCATCTTCATTGCGGTGGGGACGCCTCCGGGGGTGGGCGGCGAGGCCAACATGACCTATGTCGAGCAGGTCGGCCGGCAGGTGGCCGAGCACATGACCGGCTACCGCCTGCTGGTCGAAAAAAGCACCGTTCCCGCCAAGACCAGCGAGCACCTCAAGCGCACCGTCCTGAAATATCTGCGGGAAGACACCGATTTCGATGTGGCCTCGAACCCCGAATTCCTTCGCGAAGGGACCGCCATCGAGGATGCCACCCATCCCGACCGCATTGTCGTGGGCGTGGAAAGCCAGCGGGCCGGCGATCTCCTCGAGGAGATCTACAAGCCGATTCTCGAAAAAGGCGGCGGCGAATTCCTGCGCATGAGCGTGACCAGCGCCGAACTGACCAAGCATGCCTCGAATTCGTTCCTGGCCATGAAGATTTCCTACATCAACGCCGTGGCGCGCCTGTGCGAGCTGGCCGGGGCCGATGTGGGCCAGGTGGCGAAGGGCATGGGCCTGGACCCTCGAATCGGCCCCCGCTTTCTCAGCGCCGGCGTGGGCTACGGCGGCTCCTGCTTCCCGAAGGACGTGGATGCCTTTGTGCGGCTGGGCGACGCCCTGGGATTTGATTTCAAGCTGCTCAAGGAGGTCCAGCAGATCAACAAGACCCAGCGCGACTACGTGATGAAGAAGATCAAGCAGGAACTGTGGGTCGTGCAGGACAAGCCAATCGCGATTTTCGGTCTGGCCTTCAAGCCCGAAACCGACGATGTCCGCGAGGCCCCCAGCCTGTACTTCGTGCCGAAACTGCAGGAAATGAAGGCCCGGCTGCGCGCCTGGGATCCGGTTGCCGAAGCCAAGTTCAAGGAAATCCATCCCGAACTCGAGTGCGTGCAGGATCTGTACGAATGCGCCAGAGGCGCCGATCTGGTCCTGATCCTGACCGAATGGGACGAGGTTAAAAAGCTGGATTTGAAGAAACTCAAAGAGGTCATGGCCTGCCCGGTGATCGTGGACGGGCGAAACATCTTCAATCCCGAGGAGATCCGCGCGCTGGGCTTCACCTATCACAGCGTGGGCCGCGACTGATCGGACCCACCTCCCATCCCCATTCATCACACCCGGACCGTTCGCAGTGCCGGGTGTTTATTTGTTCGCTTGTACACAGCCGGCACCAATTATGGATGTTATAACAAGCATAGTATGGTTGTTATAACAAGCATAATGGCTATGGAGGGATGGCCGGGGGCCGGGCGCAAGCGGCGAAATGGGAATTGAGGACGGGGGATTGAGATGATAGGATGGCCGAGAATCAAAGGAGAGCAGCGATGAAACGGATGACATGGTGCTTGATTCTGGGGCTGGCGGCGGCGATGGCCGCTCCGGCGCAGGGTGAGGCGGAAGCCGGGACGCCGGACATGCCGGCGCCGGAGGAAACCCAACAGGCAGAGGAGACGGACATGGTGGTGATCAAGACGAGTCTGGGCGACATCAAGGTGAAGCTGGCGGCGGACAAGGCGCCGCTGACGGTGGCGAATTTCCTGTCGTACGCGGAGGCCGGCCACTACAACGGCACGATTTTCCACCGGGTGATTGACGGGTTCATGATCCAGGGCGGCGGCTTTGACGCGAACATGCGGCAGAAGCCGACCAAAGCGCCGATCAAGAACGAGGCGGCCAACGGCCTGGCGAACAAGCGCGGGACGCTGGCGATGGCGCGGACGATGGTGGTGGACAGCGCGACCAGCCAGTTTTTCATCAACGTGAAGGACAACGCGTTCCTGGATTTCCAGGCGCCGACGCCGCAGGGCTTCGGCTATTGCGTCTTCGGCGAAGTGGTCGAAGGCATGGACGTGGTGGACAGGATCAAGGGCGTGCGCACGGGAATGAAGGCGGGCATGTCGGACGTGCCGCTGGAGACCGTGGAGATCCTGTCGGTGTCGAAGGTCGAGTAAGCCGCCGGGCGGCGGGCGGCGCGGGCCGCCCGGTTTCCCAGGCAGGAAAGGGCGCCGGTCATGATCAAGCCGAAGGGGAAGAAGTCGAAAAAAGCGCGCTATTGGGTCGGATTCGATCTGGGCGGCACCAAAATGATGGCGACGGTTTATAGCGGATCATTCCGTCCGCTGGCGTCGGCCAAGGCCAAGACCGCGGTCAGTTCGGGGCCGAAGGCGGTGCAGGAGCGGATTCGCGAGACGATTGCGGCGGCGCTGAAGGAGGCCAAGGTTCCGCCGCGCGGCCTGGCGGGGATCGGGGTGGGGTGTCCCGGGGTGCTGGATCTGGACAAGGGGCTGATTCTGGAGGCGCCCAACCTGCGCTGGAAGCGGGTACCGCTGCGCGATCTGCTGTCGAAGTGGTTCCACTGCCGGGTGGTGCTGGCAAACGACGTGGATGCGGGCACCTACGGGGAATACCGGTTCGGGGCGGGCCAGGGGGCGCGCACGCTGCTGGGGGTGTTTCCCGGCACGGGCATCGGCGGCGGGTGCGTGTACGACGGGAAGCTGATCCGCGGACGGCGGGGATCGGCGATGGAAATCGGGCACGTTCCGGTGCGCGAGAACGGCCGGCTGTGCGGTTGCGGGCGGCGGGGCTGCCTGGAGGCGCTGGCGGGGCGGCTGGCGATTTCGGCCGAGGTGGCCCAGGCGGTGTTCCGGGGCGAGGCGCCGTTTCTGGCGGAAAACGGCGGGGGCGATCTGAAAAAGCTCAAGAGCGGTCTGCTGGCCAAGTCCATCCAGGCCGGGGACCAGGTGGTGGAGCGCATTGTGCGCGATGCGATGCATCTGCTGGGCCGGACCATCGGCGGGGTGGTGAACCTGCTGGCGCCGGATGTCGTGGTGCTGGGCGGCGGACTGATCGAGGCGATTCCGCGCCTGGCGCTGGAGGAGGTCCGGCGGGGCGTCAGAGAGACCGCCATGGCGTCGTTTGTCCGCGAAGTCCGGGTGGTGGAAGCCAAGCTGGGCGACGATGCCACCACGCTGGGCGCCGCGGCGCTGGCGGCGGCGGAGGCGGGGTGAGGGAACGGAAGACAGGGGAGAAGAGAGATCATAGAGGTCAGCTAGGGCGAGACGGAGAACAGAGGTCAGGGTTCAGGGGAAGAGAGAGGGAATGTGAAGGAGCAGCTGGAGCAGGCGATGACGGTGGAGGCGGCGGCGGGCGCGCCGGCGGAACCCCTGCGCCGCCTGGTGGCGGCCATTGACATCGGGTCTTCCGCGATCCGGCTGGACATCGGGGAGATTGATGCGCAGGGGGGTGTGCGGGTGCTGGAGAGTCTGCGCCACGGGGTGCGGCTGGGGAAAGATGTGTTTGTGCGCGGGCGCATTCAGCAGGACACGCTGCGCCGATGCGTGGCGATTCTGAAGAACTATGCCCGCCTGCTGGCGGAATACGGCGTGACGCGCCCGGACCAGATCCGGGCCGTGGCCACGAGCTTTGCGCGCGAAGCCTCGAACCGCGACATGTTCGTGGACCGCGTCAGCACGGCGACGGGCATTCACGTGCGCGTGCTGGAGGAGGCGGAGGAAGCGCGCCTGACGTATCTGGCGGTGCGGGACATCCTGGAAGCCGACGGCCTGTTGAATGCCCGGAACGTGGCGGTGCTGGAAATCGGCAGCGGGGGGACCATTCTGCTGTACCTGAAGAACGGCAAGGTGACGGTGGCGCAATCGTTCCATGGCGGCGTGCTGCGGACGCGGGAGATGCTGGAGGCGGGCGGCGGGGCCGGGCCGAGGCTGAAGGGGCTGTTCAAGGCCTACGCTTCGGAACTGGTCGAGCAGATCCAGCAGGCGATTCCGCGGGAGAAGGTCGCCGCGCTGGTGGTGATGGGCGCGGGGGCGCGCTTTGCGGCCGAGCAGGCCGCGGGGGAGGAGCAGGGGCCGGATCCTCGGGTGACGAGGGCGCCGGCCGCGCGCCTGGCGGAGCTGGCGGACCAGTTGGCGCCGCTGCCGCCCGATGCGCTGGTGCGCCGCTACAAGATGACGTTCCAGGACGCCACGGCGGTGGCGCCGGGCATCATGACCATCGCCCAGGCGGCGCGGGCGCTGAAGGTCCGCGACGTGCGGATCGTCCAGGCCACGCTGCGCGACGGCCTGTTGCGGGACATGGCGCTGCGCGAGCACCGGTCGGAGGGGTTCGAGGAACAGGTGGTCTATTCGGCGGAAATGCTGGCGGCGCGCTACGGGGCCGAACCGGCGCACTACCGCAACGTGGAAGCGGCGTCGCTGGCGCTGTTCGACGAACTGCAGGAGGAGCATCAGCTGCACGGGCACGAGCGGCTGCTGCTGCGGTGCGCGGCGATCCTCCACGACATCGGCGCGCACGTCAACGCGCGCGCCCACCACAAGCATTCGATGTATCTGATCGCCAACAGCGATCTGTTCGGGCTGACCCGCCACGACATGCAGCTGGTGGCCACGGTGGCGCGCTACCACCGCAAGGCGGTGCCCGGGCCGTCGCATCCGGAATTTGCCGTGCTGCCGCTGGAGGATCGCATGCGCGTGGCGAAGCTGGCGGCCATCCTGCGGGTGGCGGATTCGATCGAGCGCACCCCCCGCGACGAGCCGCGGCGGCTGTCGTTCCGCCGCGAGGCGGATCGTTTCGTGATTCTGGTTCGCGACATGGAGGACTTGACGATGGAACGCCTGGTGCTGCGGACCAAGGGCAACCTGTTTGCCGATGTGTTCGGGCTGGTGCCCGATGTGCGAGAGCTGCGCGCGGAGCCGCCGGGAGCCATGGCGTGAAAAGGACGCAGGACATGAACCGATCGCCGAGTCTGGACTCCCGTTTTCTCAACCGGGAACTGAGCTGGATTGAATTCAATTTCCGCGTGATGGAGCAGGCCGAAGACGCGACGCTGCCGCCGCTGGAACGGCTGAAGTTCGCGGCCATCACGGCAACCAATGCCGACGAGTTTTTCATGGTGCGGGTGGGGGGGCTCAAGCCGCTGCAGCGGGCGGGAGTGGCCCATCCCGATCCGGCCGGCATGACGCCGGCGGAGCAGCTGGCGGCCGTCTCGGAGCGGATGCATGAACTGGTGGCGCGCCAGCACGCCTGCCTGCGGAAGGACATCGAGCCCCTGCTGCGCAAGGGCGGCATCCGGCGCCTGCGGCTGGATGAATTGAATGCGGCCCAGATGCGGCACGTGGAGTCCCAGTTCCACAATTTCCTGTTTCCGGTGCTGTCGCCGGTGGCGGTGTCGCTGGAGGACGAATTCCCGCTGCTGGCGGGGCTGGGACTGGCCCTGCACGTAAGGCTGGCGCCGGCGGCGGCCGGCGCCGGACCCCGGCACGCGCTGGTGGCGGTGCCGAAGAACGTGCCGCGCTTCCTGGCGCTGCCGGGCGAGAGCGGCTTCGCCTATGTGCTGCTGGAAGAGGTGATCCGCGCGCAGGTCGGCCATCTGTTCCCCGGGGTGGAGGTGCTGGACTGCGCGGCGTTCCGGATCACGCGCAACGCGGACATGAGCGTGCGCGAAGATCTGGCGGGCGACCTGCTTGACCAGATGCGCGAAGTGCTGACGGAACGGCGCGAGAGCGAATGCGTCCGGCTCGAAATCGAGAAACGCGCCTCGAAGGAATCGCAGGCGTTTCTGCGCGCGGCGCTTCAGGTGGACGATGCGGATGTCTATGCCGTGCCCGGTCCCCTGGACCTCGGGGCGTTCTTCCGCCTGGCCGGCCTGCCGGGCACCGACGCGCTGAAGGCCGGCAACTGGTCGCCGCAGGCCGTGCCGGAAGCGCCGTCGACCGAGCCGGTCTTCGACACCCTCAAGCGCGGCAGCCTGCTGCTGCACCACCCCTACGAAAGCTATGACCCGGTGCTGCGGCTGGTGCAGGAGGCGGCCGACGACCCCAACACGCTGGCGATCAAGCAGGTGCTGTACCGGGTCAGCGACAACAGCCCCGTGGTGGCGGCCCTGATGCGTGCGGCGGAGCGCGGGGTGCACGTGACGGCGCTGGTGGAGCTGAAGGCGCGCTTCGACGAGGAGCGCAACATCGACTGGGCCGACGCGCTGGCGCGGGCGGGCGCCCAGGTGATCTACGGGGTGAAGGGCTACAAGACGCATGCGAAGATCTGCGTGGTGGTGCGGCGGGAACCGGGCGGGGTCGTCCGCTACGTGCACTACGGAACCGGCAACTACAACGAAAAGAGCGCGCGGATCTATTCCGACATCAGCTTCATGACCTGCGAAGAGGACTACGGAGCCGATGCCTCGGTGTTCTTCAACACCATCACGGGGTATTCCCAGCTGTCGAAATTCCGGCGGGTGGAAGCGGCGCCGCTGGGCATCCGTCCGCGGCTGCGGGAGCTGATCGAGGCCGAGGCGGAGCGTTGCCGCGAGGGCGAACCGTCGGGCATTGACGCGAAGATGAATTCGCTGGCGGATCCGGAGCTGATCGAGGCGCTCTACGAGGCGTCGCGGGCCGGGGTGAAGATCCGTCTCAACGTGCGCGGCATCTGCTGCCTCCGCCCCGGCGTGAAGGGCCTGAGCGAAAACATCGAAGTCCGGAGCATCGTGGACCGCCACCTCGAACACGCGCGGATTTTCCGCTTTCACAACGGCGGCGATCCGAAGCTGTTCATTTCCAGCGCGGACTGGATGCCGCGGAACCTGGACCGGCGGATCGAGCTGATGGTGCCGGTGGAGGGGAGGGAGAACGCCGACAAGCTCGACTGGATCCTGAAGACCTGCCTGGCGGACACGGCGCAGTCGTGGCGGCTGCGGTCCGACGGGAGCTATGAGCGGCGCCGGCCGGATGCGCGCCATCCCCTGCTGCGCGCGCAGCAGGCGTTCCAGCTGCGCGCGGAGTCGCGCGCGGAAGCCGCCGGCCGGCAGGCGCCGGTGTTCGAACCGCAGCGACCGGCGGAACCGAGGAAGTCTTCCTGAGCCATGGCGGCGGCCCGTTCATCCACGCGCCCGCGCCGGGGGGAATCCGCCGATGCCGTGCTGCGCCGGCTGCTGGCGGAGCAGTTCCGGATCGTGAACGCGAACGAACCGCGTGCGCGCAAGGGATCGGTCCGGGGACTGCATGACATTCGCGTGGCGCTGCGCCGGATGCGCACGCTGACGGCCACCTTTGCGGAACTGGACGGCGATTTCCTGGGCAAGCTGGACAAACGGGCGGCCAAGGTCTGCGACCGCATGGGGGATGCGCGCGATCTGGATGTATGGATCGAACTGTTCGGGGATCTGGAGAAGGCGGGCGGGCTGGAGGCGATGTCCGGCCGCGAACGCCGCGCCGTGCTGCGGGCGCTGCGGGAGGCCCGGAAACGCCTGGCGGCCGAGGCGCTGGACTGCGGGGCGTTCCGGCGCGTGAAACGGATGCTGGGCGATTGGCTGAGCCGCCGCCCGCCGCGCCGCCGCGCGCCGTCCCCCCCGGTGGAAATGCCGGTGGCGCGCCGCATGCTGGCGGTGCAGAAGATGATTCAGCAGCGCTACCGGAAGGCGGGGGCCTTTTCCAGCAAGCCGGCTCACGACCTGCGGCGGTCCGGCCGTCGGCTGCGGTATCTGAGCGAGTTTTTCGGTGAACTCTTCGGACGGGAGGGAGAGCGGGCCGGGCATTGGATTACGAAAGCGCAGGCCGCGCTGGGCAGATTGCATGATTGCGACAATGCCCTGGAACTGTCGAAGGATCTGCCGGGGGGAGAGGCGCGCGCGGCGGTGCGACGGGAATTGCGCCGGCGCCGGGGCGGCCATCTGAAGCGCTTCAAGACGGCCTGGAAACACTATGCCAACCCGCGTCTGCAGGAGCGGTTTGGCAGGCGGTTGGCTGCCGCCGCGGAGCGGAACTGATTCACCCATGGCGCAAGGCCATGGGGGTCTGGAGCAAAGCCAGCGGGTTTATCCGAGACGCAAGGCCATGGGGGTTTGGAGCAAAGCCAGCGGGGTCATCCGAGGCGCAAGGCCATGGGGGTCTGATGCAGAGCGGGGGCCAGGGGGAATAAAAAAAAGCCCGGCGCGGAGAGGCGCCGGGCGGCAGAAGGGTCAGGGGATCACATCTGGGTGAAGATGAATTCCGCGCGGCGGTTGAGCCGCCAGGAGGATTCGTCGTGTCCAAAGGCCACCGGGCGTTCTTCGCCGTAGCTGCGGGTCTGGACGCGCAGGCCGTCGATGCCGGCGGAGATCAGCGCGGCGCGGACGGCGAGGGCGCGTCGTTCGCCCAGCGCGACATTGTATTCGGTGCTGCCGCGTTCGTCGCAGTGGCCTTCCACGATGACGCCATGGGTGGGGTTCACCTGCAGATAGGTGACGACCATGTCGATTTTGGCCTGCTCGGCGGGGCTGAACTGGGGGCTGTCATAATCGAAATAGACGGCTTCGAACTGCCCGGCGGCGATTTCCGCGCCATCCGACCGGATCGGCAGTCCGGTGGCCGGATCGATCAGGTTGCCGAATTCGTCATAGATCAGCTGATCGCCCGCCAGGCCGGCGTTGGGATCATAGCCGGCGCCCTGGGGGCGTTTGCGAACGCAGCCCGAGGTGCCCAGCAGGGCGAGGGCCAGCGTCGCCATTACAACAATCATCCAGCGGCGTGTCATGATACCGGTATCTCCTGTTTTCTTTCTCAATGCAAATCGTGCCGAACGGGGTCAACGGCTCCAGGCCGGTGCAGACCATTCACCCGATGTTGTCAACGCTACGGGGGCGCCCCCCTCGCTGTCAAGGAGGTAAATGGAGTAGGAGTAGTTGACGGCGCGGGCGGCGGCGAGGTGGCGGCCGTCGGGGGCCCAGGAGGGGCTTTCGTAGGCGGCGTCGAAGGGGGTGATGACCCGCTCCTGGCCGCTGGCGGGGTCGATGACGGCGATCTGGAACTTGCCGCCGATGAGACTCTGATAGGCGATGAGGCCGTTGGCCCCCCAATCCGGCTCGCCATTCTGGGTGCCGCGGTGCGTCAGGCGCCGGGGGGTGCTGCCGGGCGTGCGCGAAAGGATGTACAGCTGTTGGCTTCCGCTGGTATCCGAGACATAGACGATGCGGGAGCCGTCCGGCGACCATGCGGGGGAGCCTTCGGTGGCGCGCGGGGTGTTGGTCAGCCGGGTGGTGCGCTTGCTGGCGATATCCATGACATACAAGTCGGGATTGCCGTCCTTGGAAAGGACCAGCGCCATGGAACGGCCGTCCGGCGAGATGGCGCCGCCGGAGTTGAGTCCGGGGAAGGCCGCGGCGCGCCGGCGGGTGCCGGTGGCCAGTTCGATGGTATAAATGTCGCTCCAGCGGTTGACCCACGAGGCATAGGCGATGAAGCGGTTGTCGGGGCTCCAGCGGGGCTTGACGGCCGCGGAGCGGTCGCGGGTGATCTGGTGGATGACCTGGCCGCTGGAATCGGAAACAAACAGCTCCTTGGCGCCGTTGCGGACGCCCAGCATGGCCAGTCGCGCCAGGAAGAACGTGGGTTTGCCGGTCACCTTGACGACGATGTCGTTGGCGACCTGGTGGGCCAGTTGAACGGCGTGCGGCGCGGCCTGCCGGTAGGTGGCGTTGAGATAGACCTGTCCGGCGGCGTCCACCACCGTGCAGGCAAACGTCACGTCGCCGCCGGATTCCGTGATGCCGCCGCGGACCTGGACATGCCCCGGCGTTTTGACGGTCATCCAGCCCGATCGGTTCAGATTGTTTTCCAGGGTGCGCCGGACGGTTTGGGCGGCGGGGCCGGAGGCGGTCACGCCCGCGAGGTCTATGCCCACGGCCGCGCCGGTCCCCTTGCTGACCACCACCTGCGCGGTGGCCGCGGCGGCGGCCAGCATCCATGCCAACGCCATCGTCCATGCCGTTTGCCTGCTCATGCTCGAATCCTTGTTTTCCGGGTTGTGTCTGAAAGCCGATGTGCCGGGGATGCTAGCGGAGTACGGACGGGATGCAACCCTCAAAAACGGGGGCTCATGCAAAACGGGCATCTGCGATTCGGTGCACCCGTAGCGTCAGAAGGGCGTCAGAAGATCGTAAAGGCTTGCCTTCGTGGCACGCGGCTCCTGTCGCGTGCGGTTGAAAGGAACCGCGCGGGACGGGAGCCCCGCGCTACGATGGCCAATGCTGGCGACACCGAATCCCAGATGCGCCCATGCAAAACGCGCCGCGGAGAGCCGCGGCGCGCAGGGGCGGGTTCAGCCCGGAAGGAATGCTCAGCCGTTTTTGGTCTGGAAGTCCTTCATGAAGGCAATCAGGGCGTCAATGGATTCCGCGGGGCAGGCGTTGTAGATGCTGGCGCGGATGCCGCCGACGGAGCGGTGTCCCTTCAGGCCGCTCATCTTCAAGGCGATGGCCTCTTTGATGAACTGGGCTTCGAGGTCTTCGCTGGGCAGCCGCCAGGTCACGTTCATGGTCGAGCGGAATTCCCCGACGGCCGTGCCGCGGTAGAAGCCGCCGGAGCCGTCAATGGCGGCGTAGAGCTTGTCGGCCTTGGCCTGGTTGATCTTCTCGATGCCGGCCGCGCCGCCCTTTTCGAGCAGCCAGCGGGTGACGAGCATGAGGATGTAGATGCCGAAGGTCGGCGGGGTGTTGTAGAGCGAGTTTTCCTTCACATGCGTGCGGTACTGCAGCATGGTCGGGAGGGATTCGGCCGCGCGTTCGGCCAGATCCTTGCGGATGACCACGAGGGTCACGCCGGAGGGGCCGAGGTTCTTCTGCGCGCCGGCGTAGATCAGGCCGAACTGCGTGATGTCGATCGGGCGGCAGAGGATATCGCTGGACATATCGGCGACCAGCGGGGCTTCGGTCTTGGGGAAGCGCTTCATCTGGGTGCCGGCGATGGTTTCGTTGGACGTGACGTGCACATAGGCGGCGCCGGGGGTGTAGGACAGCGCGTCGTAGTCCGGCATGGTGGTCGGAATGTCCTTGGAGGTGTCGGCGAGCACGTTGACGCCGCCGAGTTTTTTGGCCTCTTTGATGGCTTTGGAGGCCCAGGCGCCGGTGTTGACATAGTCGGCGGTCTGGCCCGCGCCGAGGAGGTTCATCGGCACCATGGAAAACTGCATGCTGGCGCCGCCCTGCAGGAAGAGCACCTGGTAGTCATCGGTCACGCCCAGCAGGCGGTTCAGGTTGGCGACGGCTTCGGCATGCACCGCGTCATAGGCCTTGCCGCGGTGGCTGTGCTCCATGATGGACATGCCCGTTCCATTGAAGTCCGTCAGTTCCTTCTGGGCGATTTCCAGCACCTCGAGGGGGAGGGCGGCGGGGCCGGCATTGAAGTTGAATGCTCTGCTCATATCGGGTTCCTCTGTTGATTCCTTGCTTGGTTGATCTGAAGGCCGGCATCATAGACCGGCGCCCCGTGCCAATGCAATCAGAACCCGCGAACGGGGCGGTAAAAGTGCTTGCGGGGGGTGGGGCGGGGGGGTAGAGTCCACCCCAGTTTGTCCGGGAAAGCGTAGGACGATGCGACGGACGGCTGCATGTATCGGGGAGGAAATCCACGGGTTGGGGCGGGGGGGGATTCCGGATTGCGGCCGCGGCAGATGTCGTCCCGGGACAACGAGAAAAGAAGGATGGAAGTTCGTATGGGCTTCATGAATGCGATCAAATCGCTCTTCTCCCCCGCCGGCGGATCTTCGCGGCGGATCTATGTGGTGGATGGAGCGCGGTTGGTGGACGAAAAGACGGGCCGGCGCATGGCGCCGCGCGACCAGGTGCAGATGCTGAACGCGCTGGCGCGGGTGGCCAAGCAGGAAAACATGGAAATCCAGGTGCTGTTCGAGAGCGATCGCGCGTTGCGCGAGGTGGAAGACGGCGGGGATTTCAACGGGGTGACGGTGTATTTCGCCCCCGACACCGAGCAGCTGGTGGCGAAGGCGTTGAAACTGTGCCGGGGCGGCGGCGTCCTGGTCAGCTCGGGAGTCACGATGGAAAGCCGCGCCACCGAAGCCGGCATTACGGTCATCGGCAGCAGCACGTTCCGCAAGGCGTTCCTGCAGGGCGGGCTGCCGGGCGGCAACGGCGGCGACCGGGGCGATCGCGGGGACCGGGGCGACCGGCGCCGCGGCCGGGACCGCCGGCGCGACCGGGGCGACCGAGGCGACCGGGGCGACCGGAACGGCAACCGCGGCGGGCAGAAGTCGTCTTCCAACGGCGGCGGGGATTCCGCCCCGGCGGCGGAGCCGGCCTCCGGCGGCGGCGAGGACAACAGCGCCGTGCGCAATCTGATTGACCTGGTGGAATAATCCGTTTCATCCAGCGATACCACAGGCCGGGGCCGTTGCCCCGGCCTTTTCCTTGCCCGCCGGGGGAGGGTGGAGGCGAATCCGGTCCGCCGGGATTTGTCTCGCTTATAATTATAACCGAGACAAATTCCGGGGGGGTTATTTCTCGACGGGGACGACGATGCCGCGCAGGAGGACGCGCTGGCAGGCGAGAAAGACGGCCAGGGTGGGCAGCGCGGCGATGAGCAGGGAGGCCTGGACGACGCCGGGGCCGGATCGCTGCTGCAACTGGTAGAGCCAGACCATCAGCGTCCACATTTTCGGGTCCTGGCAGATGAGCAGGGCGTACATGAAATTGGCGTAGGCGACGGAAAAGGCCTGCAGGGCGATCACGGAGAGGATGGGGGTGGACAGGCGCATGGTGAGGCGCCAGAACAGGGTCCATTCGCCGGCGCCGTCGAGCTGGGCGGATTCGTAGAGTTCCTGGGGCAGGGAATCGAAGAAGCCCTTGAGGAGGAAGATGGAGTATCCGCTGGCCATGCCGGGCAGGAGGAGGGCGGCGAAGGTGTTGAGCAGGCCGAGTTCGCGCAGCAGAATGAAGACGGGGATCTGGGTGACCATGTGGGGAAAAGCCATGGTCAGCATCAGGAACAGGAGGATCTGGGGCCCGGCAGAGGGCTTGAAGCGGCTGAGGGCGTAGGCGGCGAGGGGATTGACGAGCAGGGCGAGCAGCACGGCCAGCGTGCAGTAGATGGCGGTGTTGAGGATGCCGCGGCCGTGGAACAGCAGATAGTCGAGCACGGTCCGGAAGTTGCGCGTCAGCAGCTCGCGACGGATGTCCGCCTTGTGCTCGCGGAAGAGCGCGGCGTGGTGCGCGAACTGGGGCATGGGCGCGGAGCGAGAATTGAGAATGAAGAATGAAGAATTCAGAATGGCGGAATTCTCTTCTGACTCCTGACTCCTGACTCCTGATTCCTGACGCTCGGCGAGCCAATCGCGCCAGCGGGTTTCAGGCGTGTCCAGCGTCTCGCCGTTGCGCCAGATGGGCGAGAGGGTGTTGGCGGTGAAGTCGCGCCATTCCTCCTGTTCGAGGGGGGGGGCGTTGGAGGGGAAGTCGCGGGGAAGAGGGACTTCGGCGTACGACGCGTACGCGGTGCCGTGCGCGGCGTTGTAGGCGGCGATTTCACGGGAATGGCGGGGCTTGAGGTAGAGTTTCTTGAAGAATCCCTCCGGCGACAGGACGAATCGGCACCAGTCCGGCGCGGTGAGCTTGAAGGCGTCGAATGCGGCGGCCAGCGGGGTGGCGTCGGGACGCGCGTAGGGGAACAGGTAGGCCGGCGGCTGGACGAACACCGTGTACCACGCGTCGAAATCCGTCCCCATTGCGGCGTTCAGGGCATCGAGCGATCCGTAGGTGTCCTGCAGATGCCGGCGGAAGCGGCGAAGCTGCGCCGGGAAGGCGCCGGCCTGCGGCGCCCAGTAGTGGCCGATGGCGATGGCTTCGGGCGGCAGATGCCCGCCGGCCAGGAAGTCGCGCCAGAGCGGAACGAGATTCGCGCCGGGGGCGTCCGGCGGCGGCAGGGGGATGTCCGAAAACCGGATGTAGTCGGTGTCGAAGGCGATGTTGAGCGCATCCATGGATTCGTTGAAGAGCGCTTCGAGGTGTTTCTGCCAGAGGGCTTCTTCGGAGACCAGGAAGCGGGGCACGAGGACGTTGTCGCGCAGGTCGGCGATGGATTTGGTGGAGCCGGCGGCCATGAGGCCGAGCGGATAGAGCATGGCCAGGGCGCCGAGCCCCAGCGCGGCGTAGATCAGCGCGATCAGCAGCCGCGATGCCGGCGAGCGGCGTCCGATGCTGGACAGAATCGGCATGGATCAAGGCCTCCCCGCTGCGGGGAATCGCGGCTCGCATTTTTTCCACGCCGTGGAAAATCCTGCTGAAGCAGGACAGGCTTTTTTTCCACAGTGTGGAAAAGTGTTTGTCCGGGACCCCCGCGGTCTTGCGCCGCGGGTGAAGAAGGCTGGCTGCGGGTGTGCCGTCGGCCACC
>Ga0123327_1001988_pt1 | contig 16477 bp, 12 predicted proteins | sample BioC13SIPDNA_4_FD_89701 | JGI IMG/M metagenome (GOLD analysis project Ga0123327, IMG submission 89701) | Anaerobic biogas reactor microbial communites from Washington, USA - Biogas_R1_B C13 SIP DNA | ecosystem: Engineered > Bioreactor > Anaerobic > Unclassified | place: Washington, USA...
CTGGGACAGGAATTTTACAACCGGGACACCGTGGAGGTGGCCCGGTCGCTGCTGGGCAAGGAGCTGGTGCGGGTTTGGCACGGGGAGGACCTGGTGTGCCGCATCACCGAAACCGAGGCCTATGTAGGACGTATGGACAAGGCCTGCCACGCGTATGGCTACCGTCGGACCGGGCGCACCGAGACTCTTTTCGCACCGCCGGGCACCGCCTATATCTATCTCATTTACGGGATGTACTGCTGTCTTAATTTCGTCACCGAGCCCGAAGGGGAGCCGTGCGCGGTGCTCATCCGGGGCGCGGCGCCGGTACAGGGGGGCGAGCGCATGGCCCGCGGCCGGTTCGGCTGCTCTCCCGGGGAAATGACGGCGTATCAGAAGAAACATTTTTTAAACGACCCGGGAAAGCTCTGTATGGCCCTTCACCTGACCCGGGAGCAGAACGGACTCGACCTTACCGGCAGCGAGCTGTATGTCCGGGACAGCGGCTGCGTCCCCCATCAAATTTACGCAGGCAGGCGCATCGGCATCGACTATGCCGAAGAGGCCGCCGAATTTCCATGGAGGTTCTGGATCTAGTCGGCTTTGGTGAGATGCCGGGCCGCCGCTTTGAGCATCAGGCGCTTGGTGCCCACGCCGTCAAAGGCGATTTCGATCAGGGCGTCTCCGCCCATGGGCTGAACGGTCAGCACCAGACCGGTGCCGAAGGCGCTGTGGATCACCGTTTCACCCTGCTTCAGGCTGGGCAGTTGGGCGGGCGGGCTTTCCCGGAGCAGAGTGCGGGGGGAAAACACTCCCGGCCGCGCAGGCTGCCTGATTTCCCTGTTCTCCCACTCCACATGTTCGCCGGGTATCTCCTTCAAAAAGCGGGAGGGGCTGTTGGCGGACGTGCGGCCGAACAGCATCCGCTGCGCGGCGCAGGTCATTATCAGGCGCTCTCTGGCCCGCGTCATGGCCACATAGCACAGCCGCCGCTCCTCCTCCATTTCCTCAGGCTCTCCGATGGCTCGCATCCCGGGGAAAATCCCCTCTTCCATGCCCACCGCAAACACCACCGGAAACTCCAGCCCCTTCGCCGCGTGCATGGTCATCATCACCACGCAGTCCTCATCGGCATCATGACCGTCCAGATCGGTAAAGAGGGCTACGGTATCCAAAAAGCCCGCCAGAGACGGCTCCGGCGTACTCTGTGCATAATCGGCAATGGAGGTCTGGAGTTCCCGCACGTTCTCCAGCCGGGTGCGGTCCTCCACCGTATTTTTCCCTTCCAGCAAAGCCGTGTAGCCCGAGCGGTACAGCAGTTCCTCATAGAGGTAGGGCAGGGGCAGGGTATCCGCAAGCGCCTGCAGATTCTCAATCAGGTCGGAAAACGAAGACAGCTTGCCGGCGGATTTCTGCAGTTCGGGATAGACCCGGGCATTTTTTACCACTTCCCACAGGGGGCGCCCCTCCTCCCGGGCAATGGTCTGGGCTCTCTGGATGGTAATGGATCCGATGCCCCGGGGCGGGACGTTGATCACCCGGAGCAGCCGCAGATCGTCGGCGGGATTGCGCAGTACGCTGAGGTAAGCGATCATATCCTTGACCTCGGCCCGGTCGAAAAAGCGGGTGCCGCCGATGATGCGGTAGGGAATGCCGTTTCGCTTGCACGCCATCTCCATCTGATGCGACTGGGCATTGATGCGGTAGAGAATCGCATTGTCTTTCCATTTTTTTCCTTTTTCGTAGCCCGCCAGAATCTGACCGCATACGTACCGGGCCTCATCGTTCTCATTCGCGGCGGTGTAGAGCCTGAGCTTTTCCCCCGATGTCTTCTCGGTCCACAGCTGTTTCCCTTTGCGCCCCAAGTTGTTCCGGATGACGGCATTGGCCGCCTCCAGGATATGCTCGGTGGAGCGGTAATTCTGTTCCAGCCGGATGACCCGGGCGCCCCTGAACTGCTTTTCAAAGGACAGAATATTCTCAATGGTGGCGCCGCGGAACCGGTAAATGGACTGGTCGTCGTCTCCCACCACGCAGATATTCCCGCGGCCCTCCGCCAGCGTGGATACGAGCAAATACTGCAGATGGTTGGTATCCTGATACTCGTCGATGAGAATATAGCGGAATTTTTTCCGATAATATGCGCGCACGTCCTCGTGCCTTTGCAGCAGGCGAACGGTATGGAGGATAATGTCGTCAAAGTCCAGCGCGGCGGCGTCCCACAGCCGCTTCTGATACTCCAGGTAAATTTGGGCGATCTTCCTGCGGTGATAGTCCCCGTCCTGTTCGCACTCTGCCATATACTCTTCCGCCAGCTGCACGGCGTCCTTGGCCCGTGAAATATGACCCCGCACGGTCCGGGGCGGGAAAGCCTTTTCATCCAGATTGAGGTCCTTCAGAATATCCTTGATCACCCGCTCGGAGTCGGCGGTATCGTAGATGGTGAAGGAGCCCGGAAAACCCAGGCGCGTAATGTCCCGCCGCAGAATGCGCACGCAGGCCGCATGAAAGGTGTGGGCCCAAATATCCAGCGCCTGGGGGCCCAGGCGCTGTTCCAGCCGCGATTTGAGCTCCTGCGCCGCCTTGTTTGTAAAGGTAATGGCGAGAATGGACCAGGGCGGTGCCGGGTCCAGCCTGCACAGGCGCTCGGCCCGGTCCTTCCCGGCGGGATGGGGGTGCGCTATGTAGTCCTTGAGAAATACAAGGTCCTCCCCGGAAACCAGGGGGGGCACCTGGTCGCTGTCCGAACCGCGGCCGTATTTGATCAGATTGGCCACCCGATGGATGAGCACCGTAGTCTTGCCGCTGCCCGCGCCCGCAAGCAGCAGCAGGGGACCTTCGGTGGCCAGCACGCCCTTTCGCTGCTCTGGATTCAGCTCCGCAAATTCCAGCGCGATGGCCCGGCGCCGGGCCATGCAGAACTCCGTTATCTGGTCTGTAGTCAACAATGCTCTCACCTCTAAGCTTTTCGCGGTACCAATTGTATCGCAAAGCCGCGCCAAGGTCAACCGCGCGCCTCTTTTTGATTTTTGGGTATTTTCACTCATTTTCGTGCGGAATACGATTATGTCTGCTCATTTTCCTGCCGGGCGGACAATTTCCCCGGAAGATTTGCCCGGTCCGCATTACAACGCTGTAAAAGGAGAAGATGTCACATGGCCAAGCGGCATCCGGAAGCCCACAGCATTCCGGCGCTTTCCCTGCAAAAGGGTCCCAACAATCTCATCACCGACGTAGCGGGGGTGACAGTAGGGCACTGCACCCTGGACACCGAGCTTTATAAAACGGGGGTGACCGTGATCATGCCCTGTCCCAACAATCCCTTTCACCATAAGCTGCCCGCCGGCGTCTTTGTCCTCAACGGCTTCGGCAAGACGCTGGGGCTGATGCAGCTTGCTGAGCTGGGTGTTCTGGAGACGCCCATTGCCCTCACCAGCACCCTCAACGTGGGGCTGGTGCACGACGCGCTGGTGGGCTATATGGTGGAGCGGTGCGCCCTGGAAGGGACGGAAGTGGTCTCGGTCAATCCCATCGTCTGTGAATGCTGCGACGGCAAGCTCAGCCGCATTCAGGACAGACCGGTGCGGGAAGAGCATGTCCGCGCGGCCATTGCCGCCGCCGGCGCTGAGTTTGCGCAGGGCGACGCGGGGGCGGGCAAGGGCACCATCTGCCACGGGCTCAAGGGGGGCATCGGCTCGGCTTCCCGGGTGATGGAGATAGACGGCAGGCGCTACACGCTGGGGATACTGGTGCACACCAACCACGGTATTCTCCGGGACCTGACCGTGGGAGGCAGGCCTATCGGGGCTCAGCTGGCAGAGCGTCTGGATGCGGGGCAGTGCGACAAGGGCTCGGTCATCGCCGTGTTCGCCACCGACCTGCCCCTTGACGGGCGCCAGCTGCGGCGGGTGGCCGCCCGGGTTTCGGTGGGGCTGGCCCGGCTGGGGTCCTATATCGGCCAGGGCAGCGGAGAGCTCTTTCTCGGCTTTTCCACCGCCAACCCCTACGATCCCAGAACGGAAGGCGCAATCCGGGCGGGTGAACTTTTTTCCGACGACAGGCTGGACCTTCCTTTTCGCGCCGCTGCCGCGTGCGCAGAGGAGGCGGTGCTCCATTCCATGCTGTATGCCCGCAGCGTAACGGGCTACCGGGGCGACCGGGTGGAGGCCCTTGGGTGTCTCTGGCAGCCGGAATAGGCAGCGGAAGGCATCCGGTCCCCCTTCGGAACGGTCTGAAAGGGGGCCGGATGCCTTTTAAAACCGAAACAGGACGCCCGCAGCGGCTGAAAGCGCGATAAACACGATGGGATGGAGCCTGCCCAGCGGCTTTATCTGCAGGCAGAGGAACACCGCCGCCGCCAGAACAACGGCCTTCCAATTCAGAGGCGAAAACAGGGCCAGCCGCGTCACCGTGATGCCGGCGGCGGTAATCAGGGCGACCGACGCAGGCCGAAGACCGTAAAACACCGCGTTGACGCCGCGGCTGTGCCGAAACCGCTGCAAAAAGCGGGCGATCAGCAGAATGACAAGGACGGAAGGCGTAATGAGTCCCAGGGTAGACACCGCGCAGCCCGGGATCCCCGCGGTCAGAAATCCGGCATAGGTGGCCATATTGACTCCAATGGGACCCGGCGTGGACTCGGACACGGCGATCATATCCGTCAGCTGGGCCTGGGTAAACCATCCCGTCCGCCGCCCCATGTCCGCGAGAAAGGGAATGGTGGCCAGTCCGCCGCCCACCGAGAACAGGCCCACCTGAAAGAATTCCCAGAACAGGCAAAGGTAAATCAGGTGCGCCACCCCCTGATCCGGGAAACGGCCAGTCCGACCGCTCCGCCTGTCACCGCCACCAGCACCGGCGACAGCCCGAAGCGGGCCGAGGCCAGAAGGGCCGCACAATAGAGCGCGGCAGCGGGAATATCAATGACGGCGGTTTTCAAAAGCCGCAGGACGCTGGTAAAGATGAGGGCACACACGCAGGCGCGGATCCCCGCAAAGGCATGCGCTGCCCAGGGCAGGTACGCAAACTGCTGCAAAAACGCGGCGATGAGCCCGATGATGAGTACGGACGGAAAGACCACGCCCAGCGTGGCAAGGATGCCGCCCAGCCCCCCCTTCTTTTTGTAGCCCACATACGTGGCGGCATTGACCGCGATGACGCCCGGCGTGCACTGGCCGATAGCGTAGCAGTCGGCGAGCTCCTCATCTGTAATCCACTCTTTTTTGGATACCACTTCCCGCTGGAGGACGGGCAGCATGGCGTATCCTCCGCCGAAGGTACATACCCCCACCCGCGCAAAGGTAATAAAAAGATCCGGCAGCAGGTTCATCTAGTCAAGAGCCTCCAGTTCCGACAGCCACAGCGCCGCCACAGCGTCCGAAGGCATCCGCCAGTCCCCTCTGGGCGAGAGGGCGACCGAGCCCACCTTGGGTCCGTCGGGCAGGCAGGAGCGTTTGAACTGTTGGGAGAAGAACCGGAGGTAAAAGGTTTTGAGCCACTTGAGCACGACGGTACGGTCATACTTCGCCCGGAAGGCGTGTTCCGCCAGCCGGAGCACCTTGCGGGGGGGGAACGCCCACCGGATGGCGTAATAGAGAAAAAAGTCGTGCAGCTCGTAAGGCCCCACCAGATCCTCTGTTTTCTGGGCAATCCTGCCCCCTACGGCGGGCAGCAGCTCGGGTGAGACGGGGGTGTCCAGAATATCGGCCAGAACATGGGACAGCCGCTCGTCCTCCTCCGCCTTGTCGTCACAGACGTAACTGACCAGGTGGCGCACCAGCGTTTTGGGAATGGAGGCGTTGACGCCGTACATGGACATGTGATCGCCGTTGTAGGTGGCCCACCCCAGTGCCAGCTCGGAGAGGTCTCCGGTACCCACCACCAGGCCGCCGGTCTGGTTGGCGATGTCCATGAGCACCTGCGTACGCTCCCGGGCCTGTCCGTTTTCAAAGGTGACGTCGTGACGGTCCATGGACTGCCCGATATCGGCAAAATGGCTGCGCACCGAATGGGAAATGTCAATGTGCCTGAGAGTGGCGCCCAGCCGGCCGGCCAGCTCTACCGCGTTGTCCCGGGTGCGGTCGGTGGTGCCGAAAGCGGGCATGGTAACCGCGATAACCTCCCGGCTTGGACGGTCCAGCAGCTTCATGGCAATCATGGTGATGAGCACCGCCAGAGTAGAGTCCAGCCCGCCCGACAGCCCCACCACGGCGGTTTTGGCGTCCGTGTGCTCCAGCCGTTTTTTCAGTCCCAGAGCGGCAATGAGCAGTATCTCCTGACACCGGGCCGCCCGTTCGGCGGTATCCTCGGGCACAAAGGGCGTGGGCGACAGATAGCGGGTAAGCGTGGTGGTGGACAGGTCCATCTCAAAGAAAATACCGTGCAGGCAGTCGTTTCCTGCGGTGGGAAAGGTATTGCGTCTGCGGCGCTCACCCGCCAACCGCTGCACATCCACCTCCGAGATCGCCAGCCCGGTGGCAAAGCGCCGCTCGGCGAGCAGGATGCCGTTTTCCGCGATAAGGTTGTGTCCGGCAAATACCAGATCGGTGGTGGATTCCCCTTCCCCCGCGTCGGCGCAGACATAACCGCAGATAAGCCGCGCCGACTGCCCCGTGACAAGCTGACGGCGGTAATCGGCCTTACCTGCCGCCTCATCGCTGGCCGACAGATTCAAAAGAAGAGTAGCCCCCCCTGCGGCCAGCGCCCGGGAGGGCGGATCGGCTGCCCACAGATCCTCGCACAGCTCCACACCGACGGAAAAGTCCGGAAGGTCCCTGCAGCGAAAGACACAATCGGCCCGCAGCTGCGTCCGCTGAGAACACAGCTGTACCTCGGCGCCTCCGGGAGGCTGGGCCGCAAACCAGCGCCCCTCATAAAATTCACCGTAATTGGGCAGATGCCGTTTTGGCACAAGACCCAGGAGTCTTCCCTTGTGAATAACCGCCGCACAGTTGTAAATTTTGCTTTCATAAGCCACCGGCAAGCCCAGCGCAGTCACCATATCCAGAGAACGGGTGGCTTCCAGCACGGTACCCAGCGCGGTTTCGGCGCCGCGCAGCAGCGTAGGCTGCAGAAACAGGTCGCCGCAGGTATAGCCGGTCAGACAGAGCTCGGGCAGTACCAGCACGCGCACGCCCTGCCGGTATGCTTCGCGCATGAGGGTAAAGCACTGCTCGGCGTTGTAGCGGCAGTCAGCCACCCTGATTTTCGGCGTCCCGGCGGCCACTTTGATAAAACCGTCTTTCATATCGGTCACCCCTGCTGTCAGTATTCTGTTTATCATACTCCAAATTTATCCCAATTGCAATTGCGGCAAGCCGAAGCCCTCTCCGGAAACCAAAAAATCCGGCCGATGGCCGGATTTTTTGGTTTCTTTTATGAGGAGGTTGGTAATGAGGTTTATGAGGTTTGAGTCTGATCATGCTTCTTGGTCTGCCCTTAATCTGCATATTCACTATATTTGAAAAATAAATCTATTTCGTGACTGATCTATGAATAATCTGTAAATCCTCTGAGTAGGCAGCCGCCACCCTGCCCATTGACAACGCTCCCATTGGGTAGTATAATTTACCTGCATGAGGAACTAATATTTACCCATGTACTCTTTATCGAAAGTGAAGATGCATTATGTCACAACAGCTTTGGCATACCTTAAGCGGCGAACAGGCGCTGGAGCAGCTGTATGCGCAGGCGGAAGGCCTCAGCGGGGCTGAGGCCGCGCTGAGGCTGGAGCAGCACGGGCCCAATAAGCTGGAAGCGGGAAAGCGGCGGTCCGGGCTTATGATCTTTTTCTCTCAATTTCGGGACTTTATGGTCTGGGTGCTCATTGCCGCCGCAGTTATTTCCGCGTCCCTGGGGGAGGGCATCGACGCCGCCATTATCGCCGCCGTCATCCTGCTCAATGCCGTTTTGGGCACCATTCAGGAGTCCAGGGCGGAGGCGGCGCTGGAAGCGCTCAGGGAAATGGCGGCGCCTTTTGCCAAGGTGCTGCGGGACGGTGCTCCGGTCAAGACAGCCGCCGCCCGGATCGTTCCCGGCGACGTGGTACTCCTGGAGGCAGGGGATGCCGTTCCCGCAGATCTGCGGCTGCTGGAGAGCAGCTCCCTCAAGGTGGAGGAATCCGCTCTGACGGGCGAATCGGTACCGGTGGAAAAAAACGCCCTCTTTCTGGCGGAGCCGGACGCCCCTCTGGGCGACCGCATCAACCTGTGCTTTGCGGGCACCGCCGTCACCTACGGACGGGCCGCCGGCGTGGCGGTGGGCACCGGCATGCACACCGAAATGGGCAAGATTGCCCGCCAGCTGGCCTCGGCAGGCAGTGAGGCGACGCCGCTGCAGCAGAAGCTGGCCAGGCTGTCCACTCTGCTCTCCTATCTGGTGATCGGCATCGCCGCCGTCATCTTCGGGGTGGGACTGCTCTCCGGTCGGGATACTCTGACGATGTTCCTGACCGCAGTCTCGCTGGCCGTGGCCGCCATTCCCGAGGGCATGGTGGCGGTGGTCACCATCGTGCTGGCCATGGGCATGAGCCGCATGGCTGGGCGGGGCGCCATCATCCGCAGACTGCCCGCCGTGGAGACGCTGGGCTCCACCCAGGTGATCTGCTCGGATAAAACCGGGACCCTCACGCTCAACCGCATGACCGTCCAGGCCGAATGGACGGGAGGGGGGCACGAAGACCGCCTGTATGAGGCCATGCTCCACTGCAACGATTCTGTTCCCGGCCAGGACGGCGCTTTCATGGGGGATCCCACCGAGACCGCGCTGCTGGATTACCTGACGGCCCAGGGGAAAGCAACCATGGAGGACATCAGGGCCCGCGGGCGCGTGGGCGAGATTCCCTTCGACTCGGAGCGCAAGCTGTCCACCGTGGTCATCGCGCTGCCCGGCTCAGGACAGCGGGTGCTGGTGAAGGGGGCGCCCGACGTCCTGCTGAGCCGGTGTACCCACCGCCTGGCAGGCGGCACGGCAGTTCCTCTGGAAGACACCTCCGAGGTGGAGCGGGCAAACGAGTCCATGGCCACCCAGGCGCTTCGGGTGCTGGCCTTTGCCTATAAAGATGTCGACAGGGCGGACCCTGCCGATATTGAGGGCACCGAGAGCTCCCTCGTCTTCTGCGGTCTTGTGGGCATGATCGACCCGCCCCGCCGGGAGGCCGGGGCAGCCATCCGGACCTGCCGCCATGCCGGCATCCTCACCGTGATGATCACGGGCGACCACAAGATCACCGCCGCCGCCATCGCACAGGAGCTGGGCATTCTGGAAGATGGCCGCAGGGTGGTGACCGGCGCCGAACTGGAGCGGATGAGCGATGAGGAGCTTTTTGATCAGGTGAGCTCCATCGCCGTCTACGCCCGGGTGGCGCCCGAGCACAAAAGCCGTATCGTGGCGGCCTGGCAGCGCAAGGGCAAGGTCGTCTCCATGACGGGCGACGGAGTCAACGACGCTCCCGCCCTGAAAGCCGCCGACATCGGCGTGGGCATGGGCATTACGGGCACCGACGTGTCCAAGGGCGCTTCGGACATGGTGCTCACCGACGACAATTTCGCCACCATTGTGGCGGCAGTCAGAGAGGGCCGCCGGATTTTTGACAACATCCACAAGGCGGTGCGCTTTCTGCTCTCCTCCAATGCGGGCGAGGTGCTCACCATGCTGGCGGCCACCGCTGCGGGCTGGACCATTCTAAAGCCCGTCCACATCCTGTGGATCAACCTGGTGACCGACTCCCTGCCCGCGCTGGCACTGGGCGTGGAGCCTGAGGAGGACGACGTGATGGACCGTCCGCCCCGGGATAAGAGCCTTCCCTTCTTTACCGGGAGGGAATGGTTCCGGGTGGGGCTTACGGGAGCCTTTGAAGCGGTGCTTGCCGTAGCCGCCTTCCTGCTGGGCAGCCGGACGGGAGGGAATACCCTGGGCATGACCATGACTTTTGTCACGCTGGCTCTCCTTCAGCTGTTTGCCGCCCTGGGATTTCAGTCGGAGCACAATACCCTGCTGCGCATCCGTGCCCGGGAACATCCCATGCTGTGGCTTGGGCTGGGCGCTTCGGCCGCCCTTCAGCTTGCGGTGGTGTTTGTGCCCGTTCTGCGCACCGCTTTCGGGCTGACTGTGATACCGCCCTCCTCTTGGCTGGAGATTCTTGGAATGTGCCTGCTGATGCTCGGTTTCACAGAATTGCAGAAGCTGGCCGCACGCCGCCGCAAAGGGCAATGATTCTATAAAAACACAGAGGACGCTCCGGACAGTCTGAGCCCTCCCTCCGCCGCGGCGGAGGGAGGGCTCAGACGTATGCGGTTTAAGTCAGCAGTTCCATGACCGCGCCCTGCACATAGTCCAGATCTTCAAAGGTGACGGCGTCGGTCACCTGCATCAAGATCATATCCGTCCCGGCATCATATCCTGTCCGGATCCGGCGCTTTTCTTCCAGCCAGACGGCGGCTCCGGCATTGTCCCGGCCAAAAAAGCGGATGGTCACCAGCCCCTCGGAGAGCTCTCCTCCCACCGTCAGCCCGATTTCCTCCAGCTCCCGCATCCGGGCACACAGATGTCCGGTAAGCCGCTTCAGGGCGGCGCCGCTGCCGGCTGGCGCCGGAGCGCTTTCGCTTCTCAGACAAACACTGCGCATCGTATTCACCTTAAAAAAGTTGTCTCAACAGCCGGACAGATGGCATACCGGTCGGCCTTAAGCTGACGAATCAGACTGGAAAGAGCGGCGGCGGGCATATGATCCTCCAGGAGAACCCGGGCAAATGATCGCTTGGCGCCCACTTCACTCATGACATTGCGGACCAGAGTGGTGTAGCTGCGCCCGTACACACGGCCGTCCACATTCTCCAGCCAGCATAAAAGTCCCTGCTCGCTCAGATAGGTGCGCTGGCTGTCGGTGCCGTCCACCAGCACGGTATAGGACCGCTGTCGGAGCATCTGCTCCAGCAGGCGATTTCCCTGTGCAAGCTGCTCCTCCAGTTCCCTTTCGGTCTCCCCCTTCAGCAGCAGCCCGATCTGATGCCCGGAGCCCGTCATGCGGCGGATGGCGGTATCATATTCGGCAAGTTCGGACGGGGAGAGGAAAAACAGCACCGATGCCGGCTGGGCGTCCAGGACGTCCAGCAGCTCCTCCAGGTTCTGTCCATAGTCCACCCGCATGGCCAGATAAACCTTCACATTGCTCTTTCCGCCGCCGGAGGGCTGCGGATCTGCAGAGGGAGGAACCGAAGTGCCCGCGGATGGGGTTGCGCTCGCCTGACTCTGGAGGTATTCATTCAGGTGGCTGCTCATCCGGGTGGCCGCCGAGCTGATAAACGCCGCGTCGTTGAGCCAATAGTTGTTTTTAACCTTAATGCGGATGAGCGGACGGTAGTCGGTGGTGAGGGCGGAGTATTCCAGCCCAAAGAACTGGCACACCGCATAGGCGGGGAAATAGGCCCTGCCGTTGCGGATCACGGCGCGGTAGGCGCACGTCTTCCCTTCCGGGAAATCGTAGGCGTAGCCCGCGTTGACATCAAAAATCAGGGTCTTGTCCTTGCTGTAGAGCGTGGCGGTGCCTGCGGTCTTATCCTGCCCGAAATACACGCCCAGATTGATGCCGGTGAGATGCCGGTTAAACACCCCGGAAGGGATATAAATGGCGTTATTGGTCCTGATGGGCATGAGGTCGCCGGTAAGGGGCGAGAGGGTGTCGTTGAGGGAGAGAAAAAAAATCTCGTCGCCCGCAGCCGCGCTGAATACCAGCAGGCTCAGGGTGAGCACCGCGGCACACAGGGCTGCCGAAATCCGTCTTTTCAGCTGCGCTCCCCCCTTCCTGTTTCCATATTACCATGCCGCCGCCCCAAAAACAAGAGAAAGGAAAAGGCAGCAAGGCGCACTCTGTGAGAGCACCCCGCCGTCTTATGTTCCTGCTTATTTGCCCAGATACGCCTTTTTGACATCCTCATTTGCCAAAAGTTCCCTGCCCGAACCGGACAGGGTGATCCGCCCGGTCTCCAGCACATAGCCCGTATCCGCGGTCTTCAGGGCCATGTTTGCGTTCTGCTCAATGAGCAGGATGGTCACGCCCTGTCGGTTGATCTCTTTAATGATATCAAAAATGCCGCGCACGATAAGGGGTGCAAGTCCCAGACTGGGCTCGTCCATCATCATGAGCCTGGGCCGGCTCATGAGAGCCCGGCCCACTGCCAGCATCTGCTGTTCGCCGCCGGAAAGGGTCCCGCCCGGCTGCCAGTGGCGCTCTCTGAGGCGGGGAAACAGATCATACACCCAGTTTAAATCCTCCTCCAGACTGTCCCGGCGCAGATAGGCGCCCAGCCTGAGGTTTTCCGCCACGGTAAGGTCGGGAAAGATTTTTCTGCCCTCAGGCACCAGGGTAACGCCTTTGGACACAATATCGGACGGGGCCTTGCCGGTGATGTCCTCCTTCAGAAACTCAACCGTGCCGCCCGCGGGCTTCACCAGGCTGGAAATGGTGCGCAGCGTGGTGCTTTTGCCCGCACCGTTGGCGCCGATGAGGGTTACGATGCTCCCCTCGGGCACGTGAAAGGAAATGCCCTTCACCGCCTCGATACCGCCGTAGTTGACCGAAAGATTGTTAACCTTCAGCATCTTCGCTCACCCCCAAATAGGCTTCGATGACACGCGGATTGTTCTGCACCTCATTGGGCGTGCCGTGCGCGATCAGCTTTCCGAAATCCAGCACATAAATCCGGTCGGCTATGGCCATAACCAGATCCATATGGTGTTCGATCATAAAGACGGACAGGTTGAATTCCCGCTTGATGTGTTTGATAAAGTCGGACAGCTCCATGGTTTCCTGCGGATTCATGCCGGCAGCCGGCTCATCCAGCAGCAGCAGCGAGGGACGGGTGGCCAGCGCCCGGGCAATCTCCAGGCGCCGCTGTTTGCCGTAGGGAAGGGAGGATGCCACGTCGTCCCGGGCGTCCTCCAGCCCCACCAGCTGCAGCAGCTCCATGGACTGCCTGCGCAGCTGCCTCTCCTCCTTCCAGTTGAGGCGGAGCGCGGCCGAAAGAAAATTTGCCTTCACATGAAGATGCCTGGCAATCATCACGTTCTCCAGCACGCTCAGGTCTTTAAAGAGCCTGATGTTCTGGAAGGTGCGGGCAATGCCCAGTCCGGTGATCTGATCGGGGGTTTTGACGATGGCACGGATATATGTATCCCGGTTTTCACCCTGGTAAATTTTTTTCATCTTGCCCCGGGGATGGTTCCGGACAATGGCCTCATCCCGGAAGTATATGGCGCCGTTCGTGGGCTCGTACACCCCTGTCACCACATTGAATGCGGTGGTCTTGCCCGCGCCGTTTGGCCCGATCAGGGCCACGATCTCACCCTCGTCCACGTTGAAGGTAAGGTCGTCCACGGCAACCACACCGCCGAACTGCATGGTCAGATGTTCCGCGCGGAGAATGCTTTCGCTCATTTCAAGGCCTCCTCCCTCCGCCGCTTTTTCCGGAAGAAGCCCAGAATGCCGTCAATGGAAAATTCACGGCTGCCCATAATGCCTTTCCGGTAAAAGAGCACCATGGCCATGATGATCACCGCAAATACGACCTTACGGAACCCTCCCCGGAAAACGGCGGGAGCGGAAATCCCCAGAAAAACGCCGTTGTCCAGACCGCGCAGCCACCATTCGGAGGAGGCGATAAAAAGGAAGGCGCCGATGCAGCTTCCCGTCACCGAGCCAATGCCGCCGATGACAACAATGAGCAGGATCTCATAGGTCATGGCGGACTTGAACTGAGTGGCCGCAATGGTGGTCTGGTACATGGCCAGAAGGGCGCCGCCCACGCCGGCGAAAAAGGAGCTGATGCAGAAGGCCATCATCTTGTGCTTTGCCAGGTTGATGCCCATGGCCTCGGCGGCGATCTCATCCTCCCGGATGGCCAGAAAAGCGCGGCCGTAGGAGGAGTGGATGAGCAGCACGATAAAGGCGATACATACCACCGCAACGGCAAAGGGGAAGAGCGTCGAGGAAAAGGTCGGAAATTTCTTGAGCAGGTTGGAGCCGTTGGTGACCGGGCCCAGCATGTCCCATTGGAACACGGCTCGGATGATCTCGGCAAAGCCGAGGGTAGCAATGGCCAGATAATCACTTTTCAGCCGCAGAACGGGCAGGCCCACTAAAAACGCAAACACAGCCGCCGCCAGTCCGGCGCACAGCAGCCCTATGACCACCGGCACCGAAACATGCACGGCGCAGTCATAGTACTTGTAAACCATATCGGTTTCTTTCAGCTCCGTGGGTATGGTGAGGATGGCGTAAGTATAAGCGCCGATAAGCATGAAGCCCGCCTGTCCCAGGGAAAACAGCCCGGTAAAGCCGTTGAGCAGGTTCATGGAAACGGCCACCAGAGCATAGATGGCGCCCTTTTTGAGTACGGTAAAGAGCATGGAGTTGGCGGGCAGAATCTGCTCCAGCACAAAAAGAAGGAGAAACAGCGCTCCAATCAGGATCGCGGCTGTGAGGTATTTTTTCTTCTGATTCATCCCTGCCGCCCTCCTACACTTTATCGGTGGCCTTTTCACCGAAGAGGCCCGTGGGCTTTGCAATCAGGATCACGATGAGCAGCGCAAAGGTAAAGGCATCGGAGAAGGTGGCAAGACCGAGGCCGCTTTTGAGAATGCCCATCTGGATGAGCATGGCGTCCAGACCCTTGATGATATTCTCGCAGATCCCGATGAGAAATGCGCCCACCACCGCGCCGGGAATGCTCCCAATACCGCCGAAGACGGCGGCCACGAAGGCCTTAAGCCCCGGCATGGCGCCTGCGGCAGGCGTAACACCGGTATAGTTGGTGAAGAAGAGTATGGAACCAATGGCAGCCAGTAAGGACCCGATCACAAAGGTTGTGCTGATCACACTGTTGATCCTGATTCCCATAAGCTGACTGGTCTCAAAATCTTTGGACACCGCCCGCATGGCCATGCCGATCTTGGTATATTTGATCAGCAGAACCAGTCCGATCACCAGCAAAATGGTCAGAATAGGGGTAATAATCGTTACCCGCTTGGTAGTAGCGGTTCCAATGGTGATGGTGTCGCTGATCCACGGGATGGTGGCGTAAGGCTTCGACAGACCGCCGGTGATGTAAAAGGCCAGGTTCTGAAGCAGATACGACACCCCGATGGCCGAAATCATAATGGACATCCGGGGCGCTGTGCGCAGCGGCTTGTACGCCACCCGCTCCACCGCAAAACCCAGAATGACCGTGATGACAATCACGATGGGAACGGCCAGATGCAGCGGCATAGCCGCCGAGAGATATACCATGGCAAGACCGGCAAACATAGAAATATCGCCGTGGGCAAAATTTATGAGACGCAGAATGCCGTATACCATGGTGTAGCCTATGGCGATCAGGGCGTATTGACCGCCCACAGAGATTCCCGCCAGAAGATAAGGCAGGTTTCGTCCAAAAAAACTCATAAGAGAGCCTCCCGCTTTGAACTGTCTGGAAAAGGTCCTTAGGGCATTTTCCAGACAGCCCAAATTACTGGCTTAAAACAGCTGCCCTGCGCTGAACACAGCTTAGCGGGGGCAAGGATGCCCCCGCCAAGCCTTTCTCATGCAGCCAGCCCGGCAATCATGTTATTTTACACCCTGGACAGCCACAAAGTCCCAGTTGCCGTCTGCGGTGTTGACCTGCTTGACGTAGGCCACGTCGCGCAGCGCGTCGCCGTTGACGCTGTCAAAGGCGATATCGCCGGTGACGCCGGAGAAGGAGATGTTCCACAGCGCCTCGTTGACCTTTGCCGGATCGGTGGAGCCGGCAGCCTTCAGCGCCTCCAGCGCGGTGAAATAGCCGTCATATCCCATGGCGGAAACGGCGGCGATCATATCGTTGCCGTTGTTGTTTGCCAGATGGGTGGCGTCGGCGTTGAGCCACGCTTTAAAGCCCGTGTCAAAGTCAGGATCGCCGCCCTCCTGATAGAAGGTGGTGACATAGATCTGCACCTCTTTGCCCGCAGCGGCCTGGGTGATCACGTTGGAGTCCCAGGTGTCGCCGGCCAGCAGGGGGATTTTGACGCCCTGAGAAGCGGTCTGCTCAATGATCAGCGCGGCGGCCTCGGTGGAAACAGGGGCGAACAAGACGTCGGCGTTGCTATTGGCCGCATTGGTGAGGTAAGAGGTAAAGTCGGAATTGCCCTCGGGGAAGGTATCGTAAATCACGGTGCCGCCCAGGCCTTCAAAGGCCTGCTTGAAGTAGTTGCAGAGACCGACGGAATAGTCGTCTCCCAGCTTGGCCAGGCAGTATGCGGTCTTGGCCTCAAAGGTATCCGCGGCAAAATTGGCCAGAACGGTGCCCTGGAAGGGATCCAGGAAGCAGATGCGGAAATAGTAGGTGTTGCCCTGCGTGACCTGCGGGTTCGTGCAGGTGACGCCGATGACGGGGATGCCCGCCGCCTCGAAGGTCGGGCCGCCGGCTATGGAGACGCCGGAGCCGTAGGAGCCGAGGACGACGGAGACGCCCGCGTTCACCAGAGC
>Ga0123327_1001993_pt1 | contig 16459 bp, 15 predicted proteins | sample BioC13SIPDNA_4_FD_89701 | JGI IMG/M metagenome (GOLD analysis project Ga0123327, IMG submission 89701) | Anaerobic biogas reactor microbial communites from Washington, USA - Biogas_R1_B C13 SIP DNA | ecosystem: Engineered > Bioreactor > Anaerobic > Unclassified | place: Washington, USA...
ATCCCGATGCCCCCCACCAGCAGCGACACCCCGGCAATCGCCCCCAGCAGGATCGTCATGGTCTGCGCCGTCGAGGTCGCCATCTCCAGCATGTCCTGCATGTTGCGGATCAGGAAATCGTCCTCCCCCCCCTCCGGAATCCGGTGCCGCTGCCGCAGCAGCGCCTCGAGCTGCCCGACCACCTCCGGAATCCGCTCGGCGCTCTCCGCCTGCACCGATATCGCCCGGAAGGAGTTCTCCCCCGTCAGCCGCACCATCGCGCTTGTCCACGGCACCAGCACCAGGTCGTCCTGGTCCCGCCCCATCATGTTGGCCCCCTTCGCCCGCAGCACCCCGATCACCTCGTACGGCGCATGCTGGATCCGGATCAGCTGCCCGACCGGATCGCCCCCGCCGAACAGGTTCGTCGCCACCGTCTGCCCCAGCACCGCCACCTTGGCCGCCGACTTCACGTCCGCTTCCGTGAAATGCCCGCCCAGCGCCAGCCGCCACGCCCGCACCGCCGGATATTCCTCGCTCACCCCATAGACCGTCGTGTTCACGTTCTGGTTGCCCGTCGCCACCTGCGCGCTGGCGCGCACTTCCGGTGTCGCCCCCGCCAGCCCTGCCACCTCCTGGCGGATCGCGTCATAGTCCTGCTTCGTCAGCGCCACCCCGCTGTCCCCCCCCAGGTGCACCCGCCCGCTGCGCGCCGCCCGCGAAATCACCATCACCATGTTCTGGCCCATCTGCTCGATGCTCGCCGCCACCTCGGCCTTCGCCCCCGTGCCGATCGCCACCATCGCGATCACCGCCGCCACCCCGATGATGATCCCCAGCATCGTCAGCCCCGTCCGCAGCGGATTGCGCCGCAGCGCCCGCAGGGCGATCGTCCAGGTCGCCGTGAACTTCATGCCCGCTCCTCCATCGCCGTCCCGTGCCACGTCGCCAGCTCGTCCGCGGCCTCCAGGCGGCCGGTCACGGGGCGGTCGCTGACCACCTGCCCGTCGCGCATCACGATTTCGCGCCGGCAGTAGCGGGCGATGTCCGGCTCGTGCGTCACCATCAAAATCGTCATCCCCCGGCGGTTCAGGTCCTGGAAAATCGCCATGATCTCGAGGCTGGTGCGCGTGTCGAGGTTGCCCGTCGGCTCGTCCGCCAGCAGCAGGGCCGGCTCGTTCACCAGCGCCCGCGCGATCGCCACCCGCTGCTGCTGCCCGCCCGACAGCTGGCTGGGCTGGTGGTCCATCCGGTCCCCCAGCCCCACCCGCTCCAGGGCCGCCCGGGACCGCCGGCGCAGTTCCCGCGCGCCGTGCCCGTGCGGCGAATACAGCAGCGGCAGTTCCACGTTCTCCAGCGCCGACGTGCGCGACAGCAGGTTGAAGCCCTGGAACACAAAGCCCAGCCGCTGATTCCGCACCCGCGCCAGTTCGCTCTTCGTCAGCGTGACGACTTCCTCCCCGTCCAGCCAGTAGCGCCCGCCCGTCGGCCGGTCCAGACAGCCGATCAGGTTCATCAGCGTGGATTTGCCCGATCCGCTCGCGCCCATCACCGCCGCGAATTCGCCCTGTTCCACCGTCAGCGACACCCCCCGCACGGCATGCACCGCCACCTCCCCCGTCTGGTACACCTTGTCCAGCGCCTCCAACCGGATGACGGATTGATCGGCCACGGCCCGCTCCCCTCAGCGCATCCGCCGTGGCGATCCCGGCATGAACGGCGACGACCGCCCCGCAGCTGCTTCCGCCGGCCCCTCCGGTCCGCGCCGGATGCCCGTCACGATCCGCTCGCCCTCCTGCAGCCCCGGCCCGGCCACCTCCGTCCAGCTGCCGTCCGTGATGCCCGTGGCCACCTCGCGCGCCGCCAGCCGGCCGTCGCCTTCCAGCACATACACCGTCCGGAGAGAATCCCCGCCCCCGCCCGGCGCGGATGGCCTGCCGGAACGCCCCGCCACCTCCCCCAGCCCCAGGCCCAGGCCCAGCCCCAGACCCGGGCCTTCGCCCGGCACCGGACGGTCCGCCATGTCCGGCGGCCCCCGCGGCGGCTCCGGCGCTTCCGCCGCCGCCGCCGCCGCGCCGTCCGGCGGACGGAACCGCAGCGCCGCATTCGGCAGCCGCAAAACGTGTTCCCGACGCGCGGTCTCCACCGCCGCATTCGCCGTCATGCCCGGCCGCAGCTTCAGGTCCGGATTCTCCACATCCACGATCGCAATGTAATTCACCACGTTCTGCACCGTCACCGGCTCAAACCGCACCTGGCTGACCGTCCCCGTGAACGTCAGCGCGGGAAAGGCGTCCACCGTGAACGTCACCCGCTGCCCCTCCGCCACGCCCCCCACGTCCGCTTCCGAAATCTGCGCCTCGATCCGCATCTGCCGCAGATCCTGCGCCAGGGTGAACAGCGTCGGCGCGTTCAGGCTCGCCGCCACCGTCTGCCCCACGTCCACCGCCCGCGAAATCACCACCCCGTCCATCGGCGAAAAAATCGTCGTCTTCTCCAGGTCCACCTGCACCTTGCTCAGGCTCGCCTCCCGCATCCGCAGCGACGCCCGGGCCTGCGCCAGCGAAGCCTCCGCCTGGTCGAAATCCGCCTGGCTCACCAGCTCCAGCTCCCGCAGCTCCTTCGCCCGCCGGAAATTCGCTTCCGCCAGTTTCAGCGAGGCCGTGGCGCTCTCCAGCTCCGCCTGCGCCTGGTCCAGCTGCCGTTCATAGGTCGAGGCATCCAGCTTCGCCAGCACCTGGCCGTTCGTCACCGTCGAGTTGTAATCCGCAAACAGCTCCATGATTTTCCCCGACACCTCGCTGCCCACCATCACCGTCTGCACCGCCCCCAGCGCCCCGTTCGCCGTCACCGTCTGCACGATCTCCCCCCGCTCCAGCGCCTGCGTCTGATACCCCGCGGCTCCGGCGGGCTCCGCGCCGCGCCCCCGCCACCACCACACGCCGGCCCCCGCCAGAATCAGGGCTCCAACCCACGCCAACCGCTTTTTGCCGTTTTTCTGCATGATCGCTCTCCGGGGAATTCGTTCTACAGGTCGACTCCCAGACCCGCAAGGTTACACCCGCCCGGCCATCCCGGGCGATCCTGAAACCGCATCAAACTTCCCCTCTCGCCCCCCACGCTCAAATCCTTCATTTTCCTCTTCATCTGAATCCCCTTCCGGTGAATGGCCCCCTTGCCTCTCCTTCCTGCTCCTTAAATCCCATCCGTGAAATCCGGGCCATCCGTGGCGGTTTTCCCTCCTGTTGTCTCCTGCTCCGACGCGCCCAACCGGCGCATCTACAGGGGTTGATCCGCATCCATCCCTTCAGCATCTCGTTGATCGCCGTCGCGCCCTCGCCCCCCAAACACCAGCCCAGACCCCCACAACCGCCCCCCCCGGGCGAATATCCGATCTCCAATTTCCAAAGGTAGGGTCGTCTCGCCGAGACGACCGGGCTGTTGGGTTCGTTCCGATCCCGGCGGTCTCGCCGAGACCGCCCTGCCTCTTCATCCTGTAAATCCTGTTTATCCTGTCTAAACCGGCTGTTGTCGGATGGGGTTCTGTTGGTGCCTCCCGATCCGCCGGGTCGCCACCCCGGCCTACAGCAAATCCCAGCAAATCCCGGTCCTGTAGGCCGCCTGTAGGCCGCCGCATCAGGCCACCGCATCGCAGTAGCCAACCGGCACCAACCGTGGTAGGGTTCCGGCATGAACGCATTTACGGCAGTCGTTGAACGATGCCCGGAAACCAAGCTCTACGTGGGCTACGTCCCCGGCTTTCCCGGCGCGCATTCCCAAGGCGAAACCTTGGAAGAGTTGCGCGACAACCTCCGCGAAGTGCTCCAGATGCTGTTGGAAGACGGCGAGCCCGCCCTCGAGGCCGAGTTCGTCGGAACGCAAGCCGTCACCGTTTGATCCTCCATGGGCACCTTGCCGGTCCTGAAGCCACGGGAAGCCGTTCGAATCCTCGAACGTCTGGGTTTCGGACAAGTCCGCCAAAAAGGTTCGCACCGCCAGTTCCGCCATCCCGATGGCCGCCAGACCACCGTGCCGGACCATGGCGGCCGCGATCTCTCGCCCATCCTGCTGCGGCAGATCATCAAGGATATCGGCCTCACCCCCGACGAGTTTCTGCGCGCGCGGGAGTGACCCCAGACGCTGACGTCCCGGCCTTCGGCTCACCCGGAGGGTTCGCCCTACCCAAGACCTGCCCCATCTGACTTATGGTAGGGCGAGGCGTCCCTGCCGAGCCGGGCTGTTGGGACGCTTCATGTCTAGTGGAAAGGCGATAACCTCCCGCGAGTCGGCCCCGCAATTGGCTTCCCCTTTCCTCTGAACCCTGACCTCTCTCTACTCCCCCTTCAGCATCTCGTTGATCGCCGCCGCGGCCTTGCGGCCTTCGCCCATCGCCAGAATCACCGTCGCCGCCCCCAGCACGATGTCCCCGCCCGCAAACACCTTCGGAAGACTCGTGCGCCCGTTCTCGTCCGTCACGATGTGCCCCCACTTGTCCGTTTCCAGCCCCGGCGTGGTCTGCTCGATCAGCGGATTCGATTCGTTGCCGATCGCCACAATCACCGCATCCATCCCCAGCGTGAATTCGCTGCCCGGAATCGCCACCGGCCGCCGCCGCCCGCTGGCGTCCGGCTCGCCCAGCTCGTAGCGCAGGCATTCGATTCCCGCCACCTTGCCGCCATCGCCCAGAATGCGCTTGGCGTTCTGGAGAATGTGGAACACCACCCCCTCCTCCTTGGCGTGGGCCACCTCTTCCACCCGCGCGGGCATTTCCGCCTCCGTGCGGCGGTAGATCAGGTGCACCTCCTCCGCCCCCAGCCGCAGTGCCGTCCGCGCGGCGTCCATCGCCACGTTCCCCCCGCCCAGCACCGCCACCCGCTGCGCCGCATGGATCGGCGTTGCCGCCCGCTCCCGGTCGTACGCCTTCATCAGGTTCGACCGCGTCAGGTACTCGTTCGCCGAATACACCCCCACCAGGTTCTCCCCCTCGATGTTCATGAACTTCGGCAGCCCCGCCCCCGACCCCACGAATACCGCATCGAACCCGTCCTTCTCGATCAGGGCCGTGATCTTGCGCGTGCGTCCCACCACGAAATTCGTCCGGATCTCCACGCCCATCCGCTGAAGCGTGTCCAGCTCCGCGCGCACGATCGCCTTCGGCAGCCGGAACTCGGGAATCCCATACACCAGCACCCCCCCTGCCTTGTGGAACGCCTCGAACAGCACGACCTCGTGCCCCGCCCGGCGCACGTCCGCCGCCACCGTGATCCCCGCCGGACCGCTGCCCACCACCGCCACCTTCTTCCCCGTCGCCGGCGCCGCCTCCGGCGGCTTTGCCGCCCCGTGCGCCCGCTCCCAGTCCGCCGCATAGCGCTCCAGCCGGCCGATCGCCACCGCCTTCTCCACCGATTTCAAGCTCTTGCCCACCGTGCACGGCGCCTGGCACTGCGTCTCCTGCGGGCACACCCGCCCGCACACCGCCGGCAGCAGGCTCGTCTCCTTGATGACCCCGATCGCCTTCGCCGGATCGCCCGCGGCGAGCGCCGCAATGAACCGGGGAATGTCAATCCGCACCGGACACCCCTGCACGCACGGCGCGTTCCGGCACTGCAGGCAGCGCGACGCCTCCACCCGCGCCTGCTCCTCGTAATAGCCCAGCGTCACTTCCTGCATGTTCCGCGCCCGGGCCAGCGGATCCTGCGCCGGCATCTCCTGCGGCGGAATCCCCAGCCGGTCCCGCGGCTTCAGCGGCTGCGGCAGCCCCTGGATCCGCTCCCATTCCGCCCGCGCGGCTTCCAGCAGATCGTCCGGAGTCCGTTGACTCATTCCTTCAGCCCTTTCTTCACCGCCTCGTCGTGCAGGTTGCAGCCCGTTGCCGCAATGCGCTCCTGCTCCCGGTACGACCCCAGCCGCGCCATCATCTGGTCGAAATCCACCTGGTGCCCGTCGAACTCCGGCCCGTCCACGCACACGAATTTCGTCTGCCCGCCCACCGTCACCCGGCAGCCGCCGCACATCCCCGTGCCGTCGATCATGATCGTGTTCAGGCTCACCACCGTCGGCACCGCAAACGGCCGCGTCGTCTCCGCGCAGAACTTCATCATGATCGGCGGGCCGATCGCTACCGCCAAATCCGGCTTCGCCTCCTGCTCGCACAGTTCCTTCAACGGCGCCGTCACCAGACCTTTCCGCCCGGCACTGCCGTCATCCGTGCAGATGATCACCTCGTCCGCGATCGCCCGCATCTCGTCCTCCAGGATCACCAGCTCCTTCGTCCGCGCCCCGATGATCACCGTCAGCTCGTTGCCCGCCTTCTTCATCGCCTGCGCGATCGGATACAGCGGCGCCGCCCCGATCCCCCCGCCCACGCATACCACCCGGCCGAAGTTCTCGATGTGCGTCGGCCGCCCCAGCGGCCCCACCAGGTTCGCGATCTTCTCCCCCACCCCCATCTGCGCCAACTGCTTCGTGCTCTTTCCCACCGCCTGGAAAATGATCGTGATGCTCCCCTCCGCCGGGTCCGCGTCCGCAATCGTCAGCGGAATCCGCTCCCCGTATTCCGTGTCCAGCTGCAAGATGATGAACTGCCCCGGCCGGCGCTCCTCCGCAATCAGCGGCGCCCGCACCCGCATCCGGTACACATCCTGCGACAGCTGCTCCTTGAACAAAATGGGGTTCATGCCTCGTTCTCCCGGGTCCAACACAATCGTGCCGGATACTAGCCGCCCATCCCCTCCCCGCAAAGGTTTTTGTCCCCCCATCCGGGCAAAAAAAGTGGTGGCCAGAATCGGGATCGAACCGATGACACATGGATTTTCAGTCCATTGCTCTACCAACTGAGCTATCTGGCCACCTAATGAAATGTTCCGCGTGTATAGCCGCTCCCCCCCGCCCCTGTCAACCTTGGGCTCGCCCAATCTTACTCCAATCTTCCTCTGTCCCCCGACCCCTCCCTTCCTGTGTTCATGTCTTTCCTGTTTTCCTGCTTGGCTGCTGTTTCCTGCTTTTCTGTTTAGCTCCCCTCTTCTACTCTCCCCTCCATGAACCCGTCCTGCCCCTTCTGCCGCCTGCCCGCCGACCGCATCCTCGCCGAAGACGGCCCCTGCCTCGCCTTCCGCGACGGCTACCCCGTCAGCGCCGGCCATACCCTCATCATCCCCCGGCGCCATGTCCCCTCCTTCCGCGACCTCTCTCCGGAAGAATGGGCCGCCGCCCACCGGCTCGCCCGAAAACTGGCCGCGGATCTCCAGGCCGCCGACCCCTCCATCGCCGGTTTCAACTTCGGCGCCAACGACGGCGAGACCGCCGGCCAGTCCGTCTTCCACTGCCATTTCCATCTCATCCCCCGCCGGCCCGGCGACCATCCCGCCCCCAAGGGCGGCATCCGCGGCGTCATCCCCGGCAAAGCCCACTATCCCTCGCCCGGGAACAGCCCGTAACCCCATGCCCGCCACCCCCAGCACCGGGGTCAGACTCTAAATATTCACTTTATCCATCCGAAGACCGATCGCTTCGAATGGCTCAGCTCCGATTTTTCTGCCCGATGCATGCTTGACTTTCCGCCCCGTCCCGCTATCTTCCCCCTCGATTTTCGGTTCCAGCGTAGCTCAATGGTAGAGCGGTTGGCTGTTAACCAATAGGTTACAGGTTCGAGTCCTGTCGCTGGAGCCATTTTTCGCGTTTCGGGCGCCTGTTCCGGCGGTAACCGGATCCGGCGCCGCGCAGGGAAATCCATCTGCTGCGCACCGTTCTGCGAAAGGCGTCCTCTGTCGTCGGATTTCCCGATCCCTCCGGCACGGGGTTGTTTCCATGCACATAGAAAGAACCGCGTTGACAGCCGCGCGCTCCCCGCGCTACTGTTCGCCGCTCATCGTTGGGAATTGAAGGATTATGAAGACGACACAGCCGAAGGAATCTGAAGTCAAGCACGCGTGGTATCTCATCGATGCCGCCGACAAGCCCGCCGGCCGCCTCGCGGTCGACATCTGCCGCCTCCTCCGGGGCCGCGGCAAACCCGATTACACGCCCCACATCGACATGGGCGATTTCGTCGTGGTCATCAACTCCGCCAAGGTCGGCCTCTCCGGCAACTCCAAGGAAGAGAAGAAAACCTACGCCAAGTACACCCGCTACCAGGGCGGCTACACCGAAACCTCCGCGGGCAAGATGCGCGCCAGGAATCCCAACTACATCCTCTGGCACGCCGTCAAGGGCATGCTCCCCAAGAACCACATGAGCCGCACGCTCCTCAAGCGCCTCAAGCTCTACCCCGGTGCCGAGCACCCCCACGCCGCCCAGAACCCCACCGTCATCGGCTAATTCCGGAGAAACATCATGGCCACCAAGAAAGCTGAAATCGAATATCTCGCCACCGGACGTCGCAAGACGGCCATCGCCCGTGTCCGCCTCTCCCAGGGCACCGGCCAGGTCACCGTCAACGGACGCACCTTCGAAGAATATTTCCCCACCACCGATCTGCGCCTGCTGGTCGAGGGCCCATTCAAGGCCATCGAACGCCCGGGCGCCTTCGACGTCGTGGCCATTTGCGAAGGCGGCGGCATTGCCGGCCAGGCCGGCGCCCTGCGCCACGGCATCTCCCGCGCCCTCCTGCAGGTGGATGAAAACTTCCGGCCCATTCTCAAGAAAGCCGGCCTCCTCACCCGCGATCCTCGCATGAAGGAACGCAAGAAGCCCGGCCAGCCCGGCGCCCGCCGCCGCTTCCAGTTCTCCAAGCGCTAGGCCGTTGCGGCCTCTGCACAACCCCGGGCGCCCGCCCGGGGTTTTTCATGCCGCCCTTGTGTTCAGATCCCCACAGGCTTGCCCCATCCTGAAGACCCCCACGGGCTTGCCCCGTGGGTGAATCAGGTCCAGACCCCCACGGGCTTGCCCCGTGGGTGAATCAGGTCCGCAATCTCCTCGACGCCCGCGCGCCCCAACTCCTATACTCCCCGCCATCATGAAAAAGCCCCCCCCCCTGACGTTCTCCGCCAAGGCCCTTCTCCCTGCCGGCTTCCGCGCCGCCGGCATCATCGCCGGCCTCAAAAAAACCGCCAAGCCCGACATGGCCCTGTTCTTCTCCGATTCCCCTGCCGTCGTCGCCGGCACCTTCACCACCAACCAGGTCAAGGCCGCCACGGTCCGGCTCGACGCCGAACGCGTCGCGAAAATCGGCATGGCCCACGGCATCGTGGTCAACAGCGGCCAGGCCAACGCCTGCACCGGCAAGGCCGGCATGCGCGACGCCAAGGCCATGGCCGCCCATGCCGCCCGCACCCTCGGCGTCGCCCCCGAACTGGTCCTCGTCTGCTCCACCGGCCGCATCGGCGTTCCCCTGCGCATGGACCTCATCCTGCCCGGCATCGACAAACTCGCCGCCGCCCTCTCTCCCTCCGGCGGTGAAAACGCCGCCCGCGGCATCATGACCACCGATCTCGTTCCCAAGCGCCATACCGTCACCTTCACGGCCAACGGCAAGGCCTGCCGCCTCACCGGCATCGCCAAGGGCTCCGGCATGATCCAACCCCACATGGCCACCATGCTCGCCTTCCTGCTCACCGATGCCGCCGTCGACCGCCGCGCCATGCAGAAAGCCCTCAAGGCGGCTGTGGATCGATCCTTCAACCGCATCTCCGTCGATGCCGACCAGAGCACCAACGACACCGTCCTGCTGCTCGCCAACGGACGTGCCGGCAACGCCCCCCTCAAGCCCGGCCACCCCGACTGGCCGGCGTTCACCGCGGCGCTCGACGGCCTCGCCTTCCGCCTCGCCATGGACATGGTCCGCGACGGCGAAGGCGCCCAGAAACTCGTCACCGTCCGCGTGCAGGGCGCCCGCTCCGCCGCCGACGCCGAGGCCGCCGCCCGCTCCGTCGCCAACTCCTTCCTCGTCAAGACCTCCTGGGTCGGCACCTATCCCAACTGGGGCCGCGTCATGGACGCCCTCGGCTACTCCCCCGCGAAGGTGGACGAAACCAGAGTCGAAATTCTCTACGACAAGCTCCTGGCCGTGAAAAACGGCCTCAAGGCCGGCGCCTCCATCGAGCGCCTCTCCACCGTCGTCGCCAAGAAGCAGTTCACCCTCACCATTGATCTGCATCTCGGCCGCGCCGCCGCCACCGTTTACTCCTGCGACTGCACCGAGGACTACGTCCGCATCAACAGGTAGTTTCCACGGAACAGTTGTCCGCCGTCCGCAGGACGTGGATGCAGAGGATTTCTTTTGGATTTTGGCGGGGCTGTTCGCGAAAATAACCGGTGGATTTTCCGATGATGCCGCTTTGAGGACGACCCGAGCACGACTCATGTCGGCGAGTGGTCGGCCGCGGAGCGGCAGCGCGGTAAAGACGCCGGTTGGTTTTCGCACCGCCAAAATCCGAAAGAAATCCTCTCTTCTTTCCTCCCCACCAACGCCATGCTAATCTCTTCTCCATGACGACGCCCTTCGCCCGCCTCGAACTTCTTCTCGGCTCCGACGCCCTCCCCCGCCTCGCCTCCGCCCGCGTCGTCATCGCCGGCCTCGGCGCCGTCGGCGCCGCCGCCGCCGAATCCCTCGCCCGCTCCGCCGTCGGCCACCTCGTTCTCGTTGACTTCGACGAACTCCGCGCCTCCAATCTGAACCGCCACCCGTTTGCCTTCCACTCCACAATCGGAGAACCCAAAGCCGATACCGCCGCCCGCTTCCTCCGCGACATCCACCCCGACGCCGAGATCACCCCCCTCTCCCTCTTCCTCGACGCCGACACCTCGCCCCACCTTTTCGCCGACCACCCCTGCGATGTACTGATCGACGCCATTGATTCCCTCCTGCCCAAGACCGAACTCCTGCTCGCCGCGCGCGCCGCCGGCATCCCCCACATCCTCACCTGCCTCGGCGCCGCCCGCAAAACCGACCCCGCCCGGTTTGTCGCCGCCGACCTCGCCGACTCCCACACCTGTCCGCTCGCCCGCCTGCTGCGCAAGCGCCTCGGCCGCCGCGGCGGCACCGCCGGCATCCGCGGCATCTTCTCCACCGAACCGCCCCTTGATCCCGCCGAGCCCGTCGAACCCGCCGCCGACTTCTACATTCGCGGCCGCCTCCGCCCCCCCATGGGCTCCCTCCACGCATGCACCGCCGCCGCCGGCCTCCTCGCCGCCCGCGAAACCCTCCGGTTTCTGCTGGATACCCCATGATCCCGCGCGAACAACACACCCTCCGCGGCACCGGCACCCGCCTCGACCGCCTCCTGCTGAACACCTATCCCTGGCTCGACCGAGGCACCGTCGAAGACCTGATCTCCGCCGGCCACATCCTCCTCAACGGCCGCGCCGCCAAGAAAGGCGCCAAACCCGTCCCCGGCGACACCCTCGACTGCCGAGACATCCCCGAACCCGCCGACCTCCGGCTCCAGCCCAATCCCGATCTCCCCCTGCACATCCTCCACGAAGACGACACCCTCCTTGCCCTCGACAAGCCCGCCGGCCTGCCCACCCATCCCCTGCGCTTCACGGAAACCGGCACCCTCGCCAACGCCCTGATTGCCCGCTACCCAAAACTGGCCTCCATCGGCGGCGACCGCCTCTTTCCGGCCCTGCTCCACCGCCTCGACACGCAGACCTCCGGCCTCGTTCTCGCCGCCAAGACCCCCGCCGCATACACCAACCTCCGCGAGCAATTCCGCCGTTTCACCGTCCGGAAGCACTACACCGCCCTCGTCCACGGCATCGTCGATTCCCCGGGCCGCCTCGATGACTCGCTCACCCACCAGACCCGCTCCCCGTGCAAAATGGCCATCGTGCGCAATCCCGACAAAATCCCCGCCCGCGATCAATTCGCCGCCCTCACCGAATGGTCGCCCCTTCAAACCGGCAAGGCCTTCACGCTCCTCGACGTCATCATCTATACCGGCGTCACCCACCAGATCCGCTGCCACCTCGCCGCCGCCGGCCATCCCATCGCCGGCGACACGCTCTACGGCTCCAAAGACCCCCACGCGCCCGCCACCGGCTTTCCAGACCCCCACGGGCTTGCCCCGTGGGTGAATCAGTTCCGCTCAAACTCACCCTCAACCATCAACCACCAACCACCAACCAATTCCCGCCACTGGCTCCACGCCGCCCGCCTCGTCTGTACCCATCCCGTCACGGGAAAGCCCCTTGATATCGCCTGTCCCCTTCCCTCCGACTGGCCGCCCACCCCTTGAACATTGATTATTGGCTATTGAATATTGGATATTGAATCCCCCATTCTCATCGCCGCCATCAACGCCCGCCACAGCCACGCCTCGCTCGGCTCGCGGTACTTGCTGGCCAACATGGGCGACCTGCGGCCGCAGACAGCGCTCGCCGAGTTCACCCTCCAGCAGCCCGCCACCGATATCGCCGCCGATATCGCCGCCCGCAATCCCCGCATCCTTGCCCTCGGCGTCTACATCTGGAACGCGGCCCGCGTCGCCGAACTCCTCCCCCTTCTCCGCCAGCAATTGCCCCGGCTGTACATCGTCCTCGGCGGGCCGGAATTGACATCCGACTCGATTCCTCTTCCCCTTGCGAGCTTGGCGTCCTTGGCGAGAGACGGCTGTTTTGATTTCCAGATCGTCGGTGAAGGCGACCTCGCCTTCCCCGCCCTCTGCCACGAGATTCTCTCTTCCCCCCATCCGTGCCCACTTGTCCCCCGAAGCCTTGGCGAAGGGGGATCCGTGTCCATCCGTGGTTGCCTTGCTCCACCTCCCCCCGACCTAGCCATCCTCCAGCTCCCCTACAACGAGTACACCGACGCCGACCTCGCCCACCGCCTGCTCTACGTCGAATCCTCCCGCGGCTGCGCCATGTGCTGCGACTACTGCGTGTCCGCCAACGACCAATCCGTCCGCCACTTCCCCCTCCCACCCCTCCTCGCCGCGTTCGACAACCTGCTCGCCCGCGGCGCCCGCCAGTTCAAGTTCTGCGACCGCTCGTTCAACCTCGACATCCCCCGCGCCGTCGACATCCTGTCGTTCTTCCTCGCCCGGCTGCCGCGCTTCCCCGGCATCTTCCTCCACTTCGAAATGCTCCCAGACCGGTTTCCCGCCGAACTGCGCGACATCCTTTCCCGCTTCCCCCCGCGCTCGCTCCAGCTCGAAATCGGCATCCAATCGTTCAATCCTGCCGTACTTGAAACCATCCGCCGCCCCCAGAACCTCGGCCGCGCCGCGGACAATCTCCGGTTCCTGCGCGAACACACCCACGCCTTCCTTCACACCGACCTGATCGCCGGTCTTCCCGGCGAGCCCCCCGACAGCTTCGCCGACGGGTTCGACCGTTTGGTGGCCCTCGGCCCCCACGAAATCCAGCTCGGCATCCTGAAAAAACTTCCCGGCGCGCCCATCGCCCGCCATGACGATGCCTTCGCCATGCGCTACAGCCCCGTGCCGCCCTACGAGGTTCTCTCCACCCGCGACTGGCCCGCCGAGCACCTCGTCCGCACCGCCCGCTTCGCCCACTACTGGGACGCCATCGTCAGCTCCAACCGTTTCCTCGCCGCCGCACCGATGATCTGGCAGGGCTCCCCCTCCGTCTTCACCGCTTTCCTTGCCTTCTCCGACTGGATGGGCACGCGCTTTCCCCGCGAACACGGCATTCCCCTGCCTGCGCTGGTCGAGGCCGTCTTCGATTTCCTTGCAACCGTCCGCGGCATCCCGCCCGCAACCGCCGCCGACGCCCTGATCCGCGGCTACCGTCATACCGGCGCCCGCGACACCCCCCCCGCCCTGGCCCCGCACCTGGAAAACACACCCCCGCCGCCCACCCGCGGCCTCTCCAAACCCCTCCGCCGCCAATTCCTCCGCTGGACGTGGGACGAAGCAAATCCTGCACGTTGAACAGAATGAGTTCGGCCCATTCAAAGCATACCGCCCGGCTCGGCAGGGACGCCTCGCCCCGCCGCAACGAAAACCCGGGTAGGGCGAACCCTCCGGGTGAGCCGCGATTCTCCGATTCGTCTTCCAATCCTGTAAATCCTGAAAAATCCTGTTTATCCTGTCTAAACATGGATTTCTCCCCCTACACTCCCTGCCGCCTCTGCCCGCGCCAATGCGCCGCCGACCGTCTGGACGGCTCCCCGGGGGTCTGCGGCGAGACCGCCGAGCTGCGCATCGCCTCCTGGGGACCGCACATGGGCGAAGAACCCTGCTTCACCGGGACGCGCGGTTCCGGCGCCATTTTTTTCTCCGGCTGCGCCTGCCACTGCTTCTTCTGCCAGAACTGGCAGATCTCAAACGTGCACGGCAACGGCCGCGTCGTCTCCCCGGACGAATTCCACCGCCTCGCCCGCGGCCTCATCGAAACCGGCGTCCACAACCTGAACTTCGTCACCCCCGACCATTTCTGGCCGCACATCGAGGCGCTTTGCCTCCGCCTCCGCGAAGAAGGCGCGCAGATCCCCTTTCTCTTCAATTCCTCCGGCTATCAGCTCCCCGCGATGATTTCGCGCTACGCCGCCCACATGGATATCTTCCTGCCCGATTTCAAGTTTGCCGACCCCGTCCTGGCCCGCGCCGTCATGCGCGACGAACGCTATCCCGAAATCGCCCTCGAAGCCCTCCGCCTCATGGTCGCCGAAAAAGGCTTTTTGGAGCCGTTCGATCCCACCGGCATCCTCCCGGCCCGGCAAGGCGTCCTGGTCCGCCACCTGGTTCTTCCCGGCCAGATCGAAAACACCCTGGGCGTTCTGGAACAGCTTCGCGAAGAGTTCGGCCGCTGGCTCCCCCTCTCTCTCATGAGCCAGTACACCCCCGCTTCCGCGGCGCAAACCCGTCCCCCCTTCGACCGCCCCCTCACCCCCGGGGAATACCAGGCCGCCCTCGACCACGCCCAGCACCTCGGCTTCGAAAACCTCTTCATCCAGCCCCTCGACGCCGGCAATGACTTTCTCCCCGATTTCGACCGCGACAAGCCGTTCACCGGCAATCCGTAGGCGCCCCCTCCGCGGCATCCTTTCTTCGTTGTGGTGTGAAAGATCCCCCCGCATTTTCCTGTGTTCCTGTGTTTCCTGTTTTCCTGCTGGGCGGTTCCCTGAATTCCGATTCTTTTGGGTGCGGCCCCGCCGCGCTGCGGCGTCTTTGGGATTGCTTTCCGCCCCGTGAAGCAGGTAACACTTTTCCATGCCTGCCCCCTACATGCTCCTGCCGGCCACCTTCCTCCTCGGCCTCGTCCTCGGCGCCGCCCTGACGGCCTTCATCGCCGCCCGCCGCATCCACCTGGCCCAATCCGAACGGATCCGTCTGCAGGCCCAGTACGATGCCCTGGTCGCCGCCCGCAGCGAACTCGCGGACCGCTTCCAGGTCCTCGCCGCCCAGATTCTCGATGCCCAGTCCCGGAAATTCACCGACCAGAACCGCGACGCCCTCTCCGCCCTCCTCTCCCCCCTCGGCGACCGGATCGCCGACTTCCGCAAGAAAATCGAAGATGTCCACCTCGCCGATGCCCAGCAGCGAAGCGCCCTCAAACAGCAGGTCGAACTCCTCGCCCAGCAGAGCCGCGACGTCGGCCTCAAGGCCGACGCCCTTGCCGATGCCCTCAAAGGCGATAACAAACTCCTCGGCAACTGGGGCGAACTCGCCCTCGAACGCCTTCTCGACGCCGCCGGCCTGGCCCAAGGCCGCGACTACGATCTCCAGGTCAGCGTCCCCGACCCCGACGGCGGACGCGCCCAGCCCGATGCCGTCATCCGCCTCCCCGACAACCGCTGCCTCCTCGTCGACGCCAAAATGTCCCTCAAGGACTACATGGAGTACGTCAACGCCCCCTCCGACGACGCCCGCGCGGCCGCCCTGCGCGCCCATCTGGCCTCCATCGAAACCCATATCAAGGGCCTCGCCGCCCGCCGCTATCCCGATCTGCCCGCCTTCCGCGACGCCTCCCCCGATTTCGTTCTGATGTTCATCCCCAACGAGCCCGCGCTCGCCCTCGCCCTCGCCGGCAAACCCGTCCTCTATGAAACCGCCGTCCGCCAGAACATCATCCCCGTCGGCCCCGGCGGCCTCCTCGCCGCCCTCCGCCTCGTCGGCCAGCTCTGGCGCCAGGAAAACCAACGCGCCAGCCTCCACGAAGTCTTCGACGCCGTCCGCAAGATCTACGAGAAATACGTCGGCTTCACCGAAGACATGCAGCGCATCGACGACTCCCTCCAGAAGGCCAGCGACGCCTATGCCGCCGCTCTCAAGAAACTCGCCACCGGCGACGGCAACCTCGTCCGCCAGATGGACAAATTCGTCAAGTCCAACATCATCAAACCCAAGCGCCTCCCCCCCCCCGCATTCCAGGACGCCGAAGATTCCGAAACCGCGCCATGATCACGACCTGCTTCAACTCCCGCATTCTCCGATCCCGTCTCCTGATTCCGGGTTCCTGTCTCCTGCTCCTCGCGGCCTGCGGACGCAAGGAAGCCCCGCCCCCGCTGCCGCCCCCGCCCCCGGTGAACAATCTCGTCCTGCGCAATCTCGCCGATGAATTTCCCGGCGAAATCCAG
>Ga0123327_1001994_pt1 | contig 16455 bp, 13 predicted proteins | sample BioC13SIPDNA_4_FD_89701 | JGI IMG/M metagenome (GOLD analysis project Ga0123327, IMG submission 89701) | Anaerobic biogas reactor microbial communites from Washington, USA - Biogas_R1_B C13 SIP DNA | ecosystem: Engineered > Bioreactor > Anaerobic > Unclassified | place: Washington, USA...
CAGGTTTTTTCGCTACTCTCCTCCCGGAAACTGTCAAGCGCCTTATAGGCTTTCAGGAAAGTCTCCTGCACAGCGTCCTCCGCTAAGGACAGGTCTTTAAGGTACAGAAAGCACAAGCGCTTCAGATACCGGCCGTGTTCATCCATCATGCGGATGATCCGCTCCTCCCGGACTTTGCATGGTACCTCTGCAAAATCCATCCGCCCACCTCCTTTCACCTATATAGACGGGGGCAAGGGATGACGGGGTTCCATTCCCCTGTTTTTTCTTATCCGGGTTTCAGTGTATCATAGCCGGGGATACAAGTGAGACAGAATTCGCTTCCGTTTCGTTTAATAGGTGAAGGGAGGTGAGCGCGTGGAGGAGACCAGGGCCAAAGAGCTGGACCGGCTGATCAGGGCCTATGGGGATGATCTGATGCGGATATCCTTCGTCCATTTAAAAGACCTGCACCTGGCGCAAGACGCCGTGCAGGACGCCTTTTTAAAGGCATTCAGGAAGCTTGAGGATATCAAAGAGAAAGATGAGGCGCAGAAAAAAGCCTGGCTGATCCGCATCACCATAAACACCTGCCGTGACTATCGCCGCAGCGCCTGGTTTAAGCGGGTGGACCGCCGCATCACCCCGGAGGAGCTGCCAGACCGTTTTCAGCCCGATCCCCAGGATGACACCGACATCCTAAGCGAGGTGATGCGGCTGCCGCTGCCCTTAAGGCAGGTGATCCTTTTGACCTACTATCAGGATATGGATGCCGCGTCATCCGCCCAGACCCTTGGCATCTCCCGCGCCAGCTATTATCGCCGGCTTAAAAAAGCCCACAACATCTTAAAAACAAACGCAGAAAGGTGGTATTCCCATGCATGAGGATACCTTCCGCCAGGCGCTCAAACTGGGCCTTGATGGGGTGAGGTTCCCTGAGGAAGGCCGCCGCCATGTGCTTGAGCGCATCAAAGGAGAACAGCCCATGAAAAAGAAACTGTCCACCGGCCTTATTCTGGCCTTTGCCCTTTTAACCTTGGCGCTGACGGCGTTTGCCGTCAGCCAGACGGGCTTACTAAACTATCTGGTGGGCGGCAGTGAAAAAGCCAGCCCTGAACTAAAGGACAGCCTGCAGGTAATTGACGCCGCAGCAGAGCACGACCAGATCCGCCTTAGCATCACCGGAGCCGTCTATGACGGGGAGAAGCTGGCCTTATCCTGGGAGGCGGAAAACCTGAAGCCTGAAAACCCCGTTATGCTAAGCCTGGCCTCTGTCACCGCCGCTGGAGAGCCCGTCCGGCCCATCTTCAGTTCCCTTGACGAAAGTTGGCTGCCCCTGCTCTTTGGCCTTCAGGAAGAGGGCTTTGACCGCCTGAAAGCCTCCGGCGGGATGATTGGCCTGATGCCCTCTGAAGCCATAAGCGGCCAGATGCCTGTTGAAGTCAGGCTGATCATCTGGCGGCCCGCAGGCCCTATGGTGATTGTGGATGAAGGGCTGTACCCCCAGGAGAATGATGATCAGGATATGCGCGCCTACCGGGTGGAGAAGATGGCGCTGGCTGAGGCGAGCGGCCTTGAGATCGCCCCGCAGGATCAGCTGGACCCAGGGTCCTGGGCCAAAAAGGGCTATGTGCCCCTGGATGCGGACGGCAGCCTGCTGGCTGGCGAAGCTTTCACGCAGGACACAGGCGCCCTCAGCCTGCGCTTCACCTTAGACGCAGACCGCGCCCTGGCGGTGGTTCACAGCCCGGCGGAGGATCAGCAGGAGATCACGCTGGAAGACTGCACCGTGCGCATCAACCGCCTGCGCCTCACCCCCCTCACCACCCGGGTGGATATCGACCTGATCCCCCATGACGGCACAGCGGAAAGCGCCCTGATCCTCCAGGAGCGCTATGGCAGCATCATCCCCACCGAAAAGGGCGAAAAGCTGGACTTTGCGGATATGGAATTTGAAGATTCCAGGGTCAGGCGGGAAATATCAGGCGGCACCTGGTCCTATCACGTGGCGGCTCTGTATCCGGGTCTGGACAGTTTCCCTGAAGAAGTCACCCTCTCCCCCCGCTTCAGCATCTTCGCTGATGCCAGGGACGAGGGCATCAACGAAGAAGACATGCGGCTGATTGAGGCCTTTGAAAAAGCTTTGACATTTCGGATCAAATAGGAAACCGGCAAAAGGGTTTGGGGGATTTCTCAAGAGAAATCCCCCAAATTCGTCTTTTTAAGCCCCCGGCTTATCCCAAGGGCAGCACTTCGACAAACTCTCCGTACAGCGAGGGCCGTTCTGCATCCCCCTGCAGTTCCTTGATCAGCTCCTCATCCTCCACAATGTTAAAGCGGATGCGGGCGCCGGACACGGCATAGGGCTTGTCCTCCTCACCTGTGCCGGGAGTGGCGGCATAAACAGCCACACCTTCCTTATCCCGCATCAGGTTTTGCAGGGTTTGGTTTTCTGCCAGCCCCATCTGGAGGTAGTACTGGCCGTTTAATTCCTTGCAACCAAAGATAAAATAGCCCACATTGGGGGAGCCGTCAGGATTGGTGGTAGCGATCAGGTAAAAGCCTGAAAAAGAATTGAGCGCCTCCATCAGCTCCCCCTCCGTCAAGGCGAAAGCACCGTAATAATCACTGACTGAGGCGGAGGTAAAGGCGTCCGTCTCCATCACAGCCGGTACAGCCAGAAGCAGGCACAGCGCCAGGGCAAGGGAAAAGATGCGTTTCATAGGTTCATAAAACCTCCTAAAAATATTTATCTGAGTCAGGCCGGGACATACTGACCCAGCCTGTTCAAACCGGATTGGTGGGAGCAAGGGTTTCATTAGGCCTTCCGCACGCTTAAGCTGGCGGTTTTTCCGTTGATATCCCAATCCTGGGCGTGGGCGTCCGCTGGCGCCTGGGCATTTTCCAAGGAGACCGCCAGCACCACTTCCTGAACCAGCTGCGCCCAGTCATAAAGGGCCTGGGTCACCTCTTCCTCCGCCCGGTAGGTGACACGCACCCGGTCCGTCACCTCAAAGCCCGCGTCCTTGCGCATGGTTTGCAGCTTGCTGATCACTTCCCGGGCATAGCCTTCGCTTAGGAGTTCAGGGGTCAGCACCGTGTCCAGCGCCACCGTCACACCCCGCTCCTCCTGGGAGATCAGCCCCGGCTTTTGCATGGTTTCCACCAGAACATCCTCCTGGCTGAGGGAGACTTCCTCGCCCTCCAGTTTAAGGGTCAGCGCCTCTCCCCGCTCAAAGGCGGCCAGCGCCGCCCCGCCATCGGTTTCTGAGAGCAGTCGGCTCACCTCGCCCAGTTTTTTCCCAAAGCGGGGGCCCAGGGTGCGCAGCTGGGGCTTTAGCTTATAGCCGGTGAAGGCGGCGGCGTCCTCTGTGAACACCAATTCCTTCACGTTTAGTTCGTCCCGGGCCAGCTCGCCATAGACCTCATCAAATTGGGCGCCCCGCACCAGCAGCCTGGCGGCGGGCTGACGCACCTTCATCCCCGCCAGGTTGCGGCAGGCACGGCCCAGCTGAACCACCTCCAGAAGCGCCTTCATCTGCCGCTCCATATCCAGGTCTATCAGGCTTTCGTCATATTCGGGGAAGTCGCACAGGTGCACCGATTCGGGCGCTTCCTGATCCACCGAGCGCACCATGTTTTGATACATGGCCTCGGACATAAAGGGCGTGAAGGGCGCGATCAGGCGGCTTAAGCTTTCCAGCACCGTGTACAGCGTGGCAAAGGCCGCCCGCTTGTCCTCCGCCATCCCCTTCCCCCAGAAGCGGGCGCGGCCGCGCCTGACATACCAGTTGGACAGGTCATCCACCAGGCTTTCAATGGCCCCGGCGCTTTCTGGGATGCGGTAGTTATCAAGGCCCTCGTCCACCATCTTGATGGTGGAGTGAAGACGGCTTAGAATCCAGCGGTCCATCAAGGTAAGCTGAACCCCTTCAAGAGGACGCTTACCAGGGATGAAGCCATCGATGTCCGCATAGAGGATATAAAAGGCATAGGTGTTCCACAGCGTCCCCATAAAGCGCCGCTGCGCTTCGCTCACCGCCTCGTCATAAAAGCGGCTGGGCAGCCAGGGCGCGCCCGCGGTGTAGAAATACCAGCGCACCGCGTCCGCCCCCTGCTTGTTGATGATGCTCCAGGGGTCCACCACATTGCCCAGGTGCTTGGACATCTTGTGCCCGTCCTGATCCTGCACGTGCCCCAGTACCAGGCAGTTTTTATAGGAGGCCTTCCCAAACACCAGGGTGCTGATGGCAAGCAGGCTGTAGAACCAGCCCCGGGTCTGGTCCACCGCCTCGGAGATGAAATCCGCCGGGTAGTGATCCTTAAACGCCTGCTGGTTTTCAAAGGGGTAGTGCCACTGGGCAAAGGGCATGGAGCCGGAATCATACCAGCCGTCAATCACCTCTTTGGTGCGGTGCATGTCACTCCCGCACTCGGGGCAGCGCAGCACCACCCGGTCGATATAGGGCCGGTGCAATTCGGGCAGGTTTTCCTGGGTCAGGGGGGTCAGGCTCATCTCCTCCAGCTCCTGCCGGCTGCCCGCCACATGCATGTGGCCCTGGCCGCACAGCCAGACAGGCAGGGGCGTGCCCCAGTAGCGCTCCCGAGACAGGGCCCAGTCCACCACGTTCTCCACGAACTTGCCCATGCGGCCTTCCTTGATGTTGTCCGGGTACCAGTTGATGGAACGGTTGTTGGCCACCAATTCATCCCGCACCTGGGTCATGCGGATAAACCAGCCGGCCCGGGCGTAGTACATCAGCGGCGTGTCACAGCGCCAGCAGTGGGGATAGTTATGGGTGTACAGCGCGCGCTTAACAAGCAGCCCCCGGTCTTTCAGATCCGCAAGGATCAGGGGGTCGGCCTCCTTGATGTTCTGGCCTTCCCAGGGGGTGTCCGGCACAAAGCGGCCCTGGGCGTTGACCAGCTGCACAAAGGGCAGGTTCATCTCCCGGCCCAGGCGGGCGTCATCCTCACCAAAGGCAGGTGCGATATGCACAATGCCGGTGCCGTCAGAAAGGGTGACATAGTCGTCCGCCACCACATACCAAGCCTTCTCCCGGGGGCTGACCAGCGGCCACAGAGGCAGGTATTCAAGGCCCACCAGGGCCTCCCCCTTCATAAAGGTTTTATCGGTCATTTCCGCCCGCTGCTCCTCACTAAACAGCGTGGGGATCAGCGCCGTGGCCATGATCATCGTATCTCCGTCCAGGGTAAAGCGGCAGTATTCTTCCTTGGCGTTCACACACAGGGCCACATTTGAGGGCAGCGTCCAGGGCGTGGTGGTCCAGGCCAAAAGATAAGTGTTCTCCTCCCCTTTAACGCCAAAGCGCACATAGGCGGAATACTCCTCCACCTCTTTAAATCCCTGGGCCACCTCGTGGCTGGACAACGCGGTGCCGCAGCGGGGGCAATAGGGCACCACCTTGTGCCCCTGATACAAAAGGCCCTTGTCCGCGATCTGCTTTAAGCTCCACCAGACGGACTCGATATAGGAGTCGTAATAGGTGACGTAGGCCTTGTCCATATCCACCCAGAAGCCCACCCGCTGGGACATCTCCTCCCACTCCTGCTTATACTTCCAGACGGACTTTTTGCACTCCTGAATGAAGGGCTCGATGCCAAAGTCCTCAATCTGGTCCTTGCCGTCAAGGCCCAGCTTTTTCTCCACCTCCAGTTCCACCGGAAGCCCGTGGGTGTCCCAGCCGCCGATGCGGAAAACCTCCTTGCCCTTCATGGCGTGATACCGGGGAATCAGGTCCTTCATCGCCCGGGTGACCACGTGACCGATGTGGGGCTTGCCGTTGGCTGTGGGCGGCCCCTCATAAAAGGTGAAGCGCTCCTTCCCCTGATTATGCTGAAGGCTTTTGGCACAGATGTCGTTGTCTTTCCAAAACGCAGCGACTTCTTTCTCCCGGGAGACGAAATCCATGTCTGTACGGACTTTCTGATACATAGGTTTCCTCCAAAATACCGTCCCATTGGGACGGATGACCGCGGTACCACCCAAGTTGGCGCGCTGCGCCCGCTTAGAGCCTTTAACGGAGGCCGCCGTGGCGGATTAGGCCATGCTCCGGGGTGATCTGGCAAAGGGCTGTTCCCGCCGGGCTTCCACCCGCCCCGGCTCGCTTGAGGGCATTTCCCCCGCCCGTCCCCATCAACGCCTTGTTATTATGCCTTATTCATGTTCATTTGTAAAGACAGTTGCGGCCTGATTCCGGGCCTATTCAGTCCCCCTCTTTCTTCAAGATGCCATCCAGCACCATGCCGGCATACAGCACCGGGTCCCGGGTGGGCGAGAAGGGCGGCGCATAGGCCAGGTCCAGATGCTCCAGATCCTCCGCCTTGGCCCCAAAACTCAACAGGGCCACAAAAACGTCAATCCGCTTGTCCACCCCGTCATTGCCCACGATCTGAACCCCCAAAAGCCGCCCGGTTTTCTTATCCGCCACCGTTTTGATGTCCATTCTGCCGCCCTGCATATAGCTGGCCCTGGCAGGCTTGTTGATATGGCTGACGGCCACCTGATAGCCCTGCTCCCGCGCCGCCCGCTCCGTCAGCCCCGTTTGGGCGATGGCAAGGTCAAACAGGCGCAGAATGCTGGTGCCCAGCACGCCGCGAAAGCGCATGTCCCCGCCCGTTACGGCATCCCCCGCGATGCGGCCGGTTTTGTTGGCGGTGGTGCCCAGAGGGAACCACACCGGTTTTCCGTTAAGGGCGCTGAACATCTCCGCACAGTCCCCGCAGGCATATATATCCGGATCGCTGGTGAGCATATCAGGCGCCACCTTGATGGCGCCGGTCTCCCCAATTATTAGCCCTGCGTCTTTGGCCAGGGAAACATTGGGTCTTATCCCGGCGGACACCAGCACCAGGTCCGCCGGAATCCGCCTGCCATCTTCCAGCGCCACGGCGTCCGGGCCAATCTCAGCGGCGCTGATTCCAGTGTACAGCGCGACATCCTTCTCTTTTAGTTGTTTTTCAATGGGAGGCGTCATCTCGCTGTCCATGATGGGCATCACCTGGGGCATCCGCTCGATGATACTCAGGGAAAAGCCCGCTTGATGCAGGCTTTCCGCCATCTCGAGGCCGATGAAACCGCTGCCGATGATGGCGGCGGTGCGGGGCTTTTTCTCCTGAATGAACGTATGGATGTCCAGCACATCCCCCAGGGCGCGCAGGGTAAAGACCTGCTCTTGCGCCATGCCCTTGATGGGCGGCGCCACCGCGCTGGCTCCCGTGGCGATGATCAGTTTATCATAGCGGTCGACAAACACCGTGCCATCCTTCAGGTTTTTCACCCTGAGGGTTTTGTCCCTGGGAGAGATGGCCGTCACCTCGTGCTCTGTAAAGATGTCCACGTTGTATCGCTCTTTGAAAAAAGCCGCGTCCCGCGGATAAAGCGCCCGGGCCGCCACCTCACCGGAGATAAAATATGGCATCCCGCAACCGGAATACGAGATAAACCGGTCCCGCTCATACACCACGATCTCCGCGCTCTTGTCATTCCGGCTCGCTTTTGCCGCAGCGGAGGTCCCCGCCGCCACAGCGCCAATCACCACGATGCGCATCTTGCCCTCCCTTTGCTTAAGTCCCGGCAGTACGGGCGTGTTTCCCCCGCCTGATTGTGATATCAGGAGTATACCCAGCAAAATGAGATGTCGCCATCAGAAAAAACCGCTGAAATCATCAACGGTTTTTTGCTGGCAACACTGGTAAAATCAGACCCTTAGCCCTTTTAGCGGGCTAAACGCAGTGCCCCTGATGCGTCAGTCAGAATGTGCGCGAATGATCCCGCGCTTAAGGGGTTGTGGCGGCGTTCTCGCCGGCCACCTGGCCGTAATGCATGACGATGGTCAGGCATTCGCCCGTTTGATGCACCGCGCCTTCAAAGCCGGCCACGACATCACCCGCCGCGTACAGACCGGGGATGCTGGTACCGTCTGGCTTGAGCACGTGGGTATCCAAATCCGTCACCAAACCGCCGTAGGTCAGGTGATTGATGGCTTGCAGCTTCACAATGACAAAGGGCGCTTGGGCCACCTTGCCGTTAAACTTGGTGCGGCCAAAGGCCTCATCGCTGCCGGAATCAACGGCTTGATTAAACGTCGTCACAGTTTGGGCCAGCGCATCCGAATCAATGCCTGCTTTCTGGGCTGCTTCTTCCAGCGTGTCACCGATAAACAGAATGCCGCGGGCTTCCAGATCCTCTGCAAAGTCTTCGCTGTATGCATTTAACGCGTCATACATCGCTTTGTCGCCCACGCAGTTGGAAATCGCATCGGTTTGAGATGTGGTGGCAGCCAGCAGGCTTGCCGCGCTGTCTTCCGTGTATCGTTCGCCCTGCTGGTTCACGGCAAGCTGTTTTGCGCCGCCAATCGCGCTGCTCTCGGCGGAGTTGGCTTTATCCAGATAGCCCCGCCAGATGAAACCGACAAACTGCATGTCCCTAAGCTCGGCGCCAAGCTTTTCCGCCATGAGGATACCGTCGCCCACGTTTGTGGCAGGGTTGGAGCTGGTGGTGTTAAGTGAGATGCCCGTCGCCATGTTCTGGTACTGCACAACCATCTCAAGGTTGGCCGCAAAACTGCCCGTGGCGATGATAACGCCCTTATTGGCAGTGAAGGTGACTGTTTCACCATTAGGATCAATGGCGATAACCCCGGTCACCTTGCCGGTCTCATCGGTTACAAGGTCGACAGCACGGGTCTTGGTGATGATTTGAGCGCCCGCATCCGTAGCGATCTTATACTGCACCTCGATCAGCTCGGTGCCGCCGCGCAAGGGTGTGACAAAGTGCGGGCGGTTGCCTTGCTTGACCTCCATGCCTTCCTGCGCAAGCTCCAGGTAGATGTCCTCGTTCCTTTCCACGCCGATGCGGATATAGTCATAGTCCATCCACACCTCGTTGCCGTCCAGGTCCTTGCCATAGCCCTTGAGGTAATGGTCCAGCATGATGTGGGCAACGCTGTCATACGCACCCGCGCGGGAGGTATCTTCCAGGTAGGCCCTCACGTCGGCCTGAACGGTTTCAAGGTCTGCGGCATACTCCGCCGGGAAATCCGCCGCGGTGTAGTCCAGATAGCCCCTGACTTCATCGTCGTTGCGCTCAAGCGTTTCCAGCCACTCCGCTCCGATATAGTTGAGGTTGCCGGCGGAAACCATCGCGGAGCCGCCTACCCGGCCATTGGCCTCCAACACCAAAACGCTGGCCCCGCTTTCGCGCGCCGCTTTGGCGGCGGCCAGCCCGGCCGCGCCCGCGCCAATCACGATCACGTCTGCCTCATTTGGCGTCTCGCCTTCCGTTGCGGCTTCGCCATCGTTTCGGGCCTGCGCGATACAGGCGGCTGCGGCTTGCAGGATGGCGTCACTGGTCACGGTGGCGGTACTGATGGCGTCCACATCTGCCGTTTGCGCGTCCAAAATCATCTGGGGCAGCGCATCGGTGGCTTTGTTGCCAAACCCGGGCGTTTCATCCGGGGCGTCGACTGATACCGCGGTGATCGTATTGGCGTCAAAGGTCATGGTTACCGTTACGTCGCCACCCATACCAAATGCTGCCGCGCTGTATGTGCCTGGTGTGTACACAGACTCCGCCAGGCTTGGGAAGGTCATCAGCAGACAAACTGCCAGCAACAAAGAAACCCAGGAATGTTTTTTCATTGGTTAAGTGCTCCTTCAATAAAACTGTAATTTGTGACTCACGTGCCATTTCTTCATGAAAAGGCGTTTATCGTAGAGGAGCGTAACATCATACTGTTTACAAGTCAATGATTCCGATAAGCAGGAATCTTTAGATACATCAACGGAAATCCATTAATATGATCAACGGAAAATTCAGTAAAATGATTGCGTGATTATCAGATAACAAAAATCCCTTGAACATCAGGTTTTCAAGGGATTTGACTGGCACCTCCGACGGGATTCGAACCCGTGTTGCCGCCTTGAGAGGGCGGTGTCCTAACCGCTAGACCACGGAGGCAGATGGCTGGGGAACCTGGATTTGAACCAAGACTATGCGAGTCAGAGTCGCAGGTGCTGCCGTTACACCATTCCCCATCGCCCGATGGCGCAAGCAGGATTATACCCAAGGGCTTAAGGCTTGTCAAGCAAAATCTGTCCTGCTTCCTGAGGCCTGTCGGCAGTCCAGCGTTTTGTACGGCTGATTGGCAAAAAGCTATGGCCGGATCCCAGCCTTATTGTGCCGCTTCATTCAGAGATTTAAGCCGCGCCTCCAGGGCTTCGACCCGGTGGCTCAGACGCAGCAGACAGGAGAGCAGCAGCGCAAGGAGGAGGGATAAAAGGATCAGCAAGGCCCAAAAGCTACTGAAAATCAGCTGCCCGGCAAAGAAAAAGAACACCCAGCCGATCAGCAGGCAGACAAAAAACAGAATCAGAAAATCCTTCAACGCTTAAGCCCTCCGCGCTTTGCCATTTTTAGAACCACCAGCATGGAAAGAACCGCCAGTCACAGCGGCTCTTTTCACCCGGGACGCTTCCCTTTGGAACAGGCCTTATGTGGCCCGCTCTGCGATCATGTCCTTCACCTTCATCAGCCGGGTGAGGGCGCCCCGCTCATTCTCATCCAGCTTCATGGTGATGTAGCGGATGGTTTCCTCAAACTGGGGGATCATCACATATTCCAGGGCGTTCACGCGCCGGCGGGTTTTCTGGATTTCATCCGCCAGGAGGCTGACGGTCTTCTCTTTTTCCGCCAGGGCGATCAGGTTGGGCAGGGCCTGGGCCATGGTGGCGATGGCGTTGTCCAGCTGTGCGGAGGTCTCCGCCATGCCGTAGGGCAGCACCGTCTCGCCCAGGCTGCCTTCATCCACCGTAAAGGCCGGCACCTTGACCGAGAGGATATTACGCCGGCCTACCCGAATGCTGGCCTGACGGGCGGGGTAGAGCAGGGCCTGCCTTAAGGCCCCCGGCTCCATCACGGCCCGGGCTAAGGCAAAGTCCTTCAGCGCCAGGGACAATTCCTCCTCCACCTGGCGCCTTAAGCGCAGGTTTTCCCGCACCAGCGTCATAAACTGGCGCACCAGCTCATCCCGCTTGTCCTTTAGCAGCTTATGCCCCCGCTTGGCCGTAACCAGGCGGCGCTTAATCTGCGTCAGCTCCATCCGGGTGGGGTTTACGTGCAAGACGGCCATTTAGCCTTCCTCTCCTTCTTCCCCTTCGTGCTTGTTTACAGGCATAAACTCATCCAGCATATCATCCCGGATGCGCTTTAGTTCATTGCGCGGCAGGATGCCCAGCAGCTCCCAGCCCAGGTCCAGGGTTTCCTCAATGCTGCGGTCCGTATCATAGCCTTGGGAGACATAGCACTTTTCAAACGCCTCCGCAAAGGCGGCGTATTTTTTATCCATGTCCGTCAAAGAGGCCTCACCCAGAATGACCGCCAGCTCCTTGGCGTCCTTGCCGCGGGAATAGGCGGCAAACAGCTGGTTCATGGTGGCGGCGTGGTCTTTTCTGGTCTTTCCCTCGCCGATACCCTTGTCCTTCAGGCGGGAGAGGGAAGGCAGCGCGTCGATGGGCGGCACGACGCCCTTGCGGTGCAGCTCCCGGCTTAAGATGATCTGGCCCTCGGTAATGTAGCCGGTAAGGTCCGGGATCGGGTGGGTTTTGTCGTCCTCCGGCATGGTCAGGATGGGAATCTGGGTGATGGAGCCCTCCTTGCCGATGATGCGGCCCGCCCGCTCATACATGCTGGCCAGGTCGGTATACAGATATCCGGGATAGCCGCGCCGCCCTGGCACCTCCTTGCGCGCGGCGGACACCTCCCGCAGGGCCTCGGCGTAGTTGGTCATGTCCGTCATGATGACCAGCACATGCATGTCCTTTTCATAGGCCAGGTATTCCGCCGCAGTCAGCGCCATGCGCGGGGTGGAGATGCGCTCAACGGCCGGGTCGTCCGCCAGGTTCATAAACAGCACCGCCCGCTCAATAGCGCCGGTACGGCGGAAGTCGGAGATGAAGTAGTCCGCCTCCTCAAAGGTGATGCCGATGGCGGCAAACACCACCGCAAACTTGCTGTCCTGGCCCAGCACCTTGGCCTGGCGGGCTATCTGGGTGGCCAGCTGCGCATGGGGAAGGCCGGAGCCGGAGAACACCGGCAGCTTCTGCCCCCGCACCAGGGTGTTCAGCCCGTCGATGACGGAGATGCCGGTCTGGATGAACTCACTGGGATAGTCCCGGGCGGTGGGGTTAAGGGGCTCTCCGTTGATGTCCATGCGCTTTTCCGGAATCACGGCAGGCCCGCCATCCTTGGGGCTTCCCATGCCGTCAAACACGCGCCCCAGCATCTCCATGGACACGGACAGCTCTATCCCCCGGCCTAAAAACCGGGCGGCGGCGTTGTCGATGCGCAGGCCGTGGCTGGCTTCAAACAGCTGAACCAGCGCCTTGTCCCCCGCCACCTCCAGCACCTTGCCGCGGCGGATTTCGCCGGAGGCCTGGCGAATCTCAACCAGCTCGTTGTAGGTGACGCCCTGAACCTGTTCCACCAGCATCAGCGGCCCCACCACCTCTTTGATGGTGCGATATTCCTTGAGCATCTTACATCCCTCCCCGGTTGATCAGCGCGGTGACCTGGCTGGCCAGCTCCGCCTCGATATCCTTGAAGTAATCAAGGGAATCCTCCGGAATATATTTCGCCCGGCCGATGCGTTCTCGCACGGGCATGTTGATCACATCCGAAAGGTTACACCCCGAGTCCAGCGCCATCCGGCCCTTCTCGCCATAGTCCAGAATCAAGCGCAGCATCAAAAACTGCTTGTTCAGGGAAGTGTAGGTATCGATGTCGTCAAAGGCGTTCTGGTGCAGATAGTCCTCCCGGACGGAGCGGGCCACCTCCATGGTCAGCCTGTCCTTCCAGGAGAGGGCGTCCGTGCCTACCAGACGCACAATCTCCTCCAGCTCGCTCTCCTCCTGGAGGATGCGCATGGTGCGGGCCCGCAGCTTGTTCCACTCCGGGGAGACATGGTCCGTAAACCAGCCAGCCAGGTTGTCCACATACAGGGAATAAGACAAAAGCCAGTCAATGGCCGGGAAATGGCGCTTGTAGGCCAGCTGGGCGCTTAAGCCCCAGAACACCTTCACAATCCGGAGGGTGGCCTGGGAAACAGGCTCTGAAATGTCGCCGCCCGGCGGGGATACCGCCCCGATGGCGGAGATGGAGCCGGTGCGCTCCTCCTGCCCCAGGCAGGTCACCAGGCCCGCCCGCTCATAAAACTCCGCGATGCGGCTGGACAGATAGGCGGGATAGCCCTCCTCGCCGGGCATCTCCTCCAAACGGCCGCTCATCTCGCGCAGGGCCTCCGCCCAGCGGCTGGTGGAGTCCGCCATGATAGCCACCCGGTAGCCCATGTCGCGGTAGTATTCCGCGATGGTGATGCCGGTATAAATGGAAGCCTCCCGGGCGGCCACGGGCATGTCGGAGGTGTTGGCGATCAGCACCGTGCGCTTCATCAGCGTTTCTCCGGTACGGGGGTCATAAAGCTCCGGGAATTCTTTAAGCACGTCCGTCATCTCGTTGCCGCGCTCGCCGCAGCCCACATAGACGATGATGTCCGCGTCCGCCCACTTGGCCAGCTGATGCTGCACCACCGTTTTTCCTGAGCCAAAAGGCCCGGGGATGGCCGCCACGCCGCCGGAGGCGATGGGGAAAAGGGTGTCGATCACCCGCTGCCCGGTCACCATGGGGACCTGGGGAAACAGTTTCTGACGGTAAGGGCGCCCCTGGCGCACAGGCCAGCGCTGGATCATGGTCAGCTTGTGCTCGCTGCCATCCTCCCCCACAAGCACGGCCACGGTGTCCGTGATTCTGGCTTGGCCCTGATGGATATCCTTCACCTTGCCGGAAAGCCCGCCCGGCACCATGATGCGGTGCTCCACCACCGCGCTCTCCTGCACCACGCCCAGAACATCGCCTTCCGCCACCTGGTCGCCCACCTGGGCTTTGGGAACAAAATCCCAAAGTCTTTCCCGGTCCAGGGCGGGCACCTCAATGCCGCGGGTGATGCGCTCGCCCGCCTTCTGACGGATCAGCTGCAGCGGGCGCTGGATGCCGTCAAAGATGGACTCTATCAGCCCGGGCCCCAATTCCAGGGAGAGGGGCGCGCCGGTGGACTCCACCGGTTCCCCCGGCCCCAGTCCGCTGGTTTCCTCATATACCTGGATGGACGCCCGATCTCCGCGCAGCTCGATGACCTCCCCTATGAGCCGATGGCGGGACACGCGCACCATGTCGTACATGCGCACGCTGGCCATCCCCTCCGCGACAATCAGGCTGCCCGCAACTTTGATTATTTTACCCTGGGCCATGCTGTTATCCCTCTTTCTTCTCTTGATCTATCAGTATGTCCGCCCCGATGGCCTTGATGACATTCTCATGCACGCGGGCGTCCCCAAAGCCGTCCGTTCCCACAATGCCAGGGATGGGTATGACGGACACCTCAGGGCTTGTTTCATAGCGTGCCAGCGCCTCCGGCGCCACGCGGGCGGCCTGCTCGGTGATGAAAATCACCGGAACCTTATCCTGGCTAAGCTTAAAAAGGGCGGCGCTTACTTCATCCGCCGTCAAGGCGGGGATGGCGACAGCGCCAATGGCCTTAAAAGCCAGGATAGCCTCCTCTTCCCCCACCACACCGATGCGCAATTTATTGGACATACGCTTCACGCAGCCTCTCCCTGATCAACTCCGGCTCAAACTGGCTGCGCTTGCCCGCCAGAATCAGCCGCACGGCGGCGGCCTCCCGCTCCAGCGCCAAAAGATACCCGGGCAGCACCTCAATGGCGAAGGGTTCATTGCGGTAGGGCCTGAAAAGAGCCAGCAGATAGTCATCCGCCGCGCGCTCAAGGGCTGGCAGCGCCTGCTTGTCCGAAAGCGCACGGGTCAGCGCCGTCTGAACCGTTTCGCCAAACCGCTTAAACAGCGGACGCAGCCTGTCCGGGCTTTCAGAGACTTTTTTCCAGTTCTGCCCTGTGATTGATCCGCCCGGCACAAGGAGCTTTGAAAGCTCTATCCCTACCAACGGCATATGCCTCAGCCTTAGATAAGTGAGGGTATTGATGAAGTCCGACTTTGCCTGAAAATATTCTCTGACCGCCTGTGACTTCACTTTTTTCATGTTCCCGGCAATCAATTCGTACAGCGCCTGGTCGATGCGCACATCGATGAGCATGGGGTCCACCCTCACGGCGCTTTGCTTTTCAAGCTCTTCCATCGCCCGGGCAAAGGGTTCCGGCAGCCGCTTGTACTGACGCTCCGTCACTGCGTGGGACAGGAGGCTGACCGGCACCGTGCCGCATTCAGACAGCCTCTCCGGCGCCACCTCAAGGATGCGCGCCTTATAAAGCGCCTTGAGATTTTGCGCGTCATGGCGAAGCATGAAGCTGTCGGTCACCTCCGGCTGGGGCGATATATCCTGGATGAGCTTGCAATTCTTTTCAAGCAGAGCGACGCTGGTGGCCTCCGCCCCCTTGTCCTCAAACTCGCTCCAGCCCATTTCGCTTAGAATCTGGCGCGCCTCGTCATAGCTGGAAGCGCTCAGCAGGCGCTCCAGTTGGGCGCCGGCCAGCGGTTTTCTAGCCAGGGAGCGCACCCTTCCAATGGCATAGGCTATGCTGGGTTGGGGCATGGATGCCCTCCTTTCAAATTATTCGCCAAAGAGCAGCTTCGCCAGGCGCATTTCCAGATCCAGGCGTTTTAGCTCCAGGGCGGATTCAAGGCTTAAAAACACCTCAGAGCCATGGCCAAAGAGCATAAGCCCGGTTATCCCAGGCGCCCGGCCGCCCTTGTCTTTAAGCTGGCCGGGTTTCCCCTGCTTGATCAGCTGAGCGTTGGCCTGCTCTAAAAATGCCGGCGTGAAGAAAGCGTCGTTGTGCTCCCCTGCCTGCACCTGCTCATCCCCCTGGGCGGACATCAGCCAGCCCATCAGCCAGCCGGAAAAGGCCTCCTGAGGCAGCTGGCGCAGCTTCTCAAGGGCCAGATCAAAGGCCTTATCCATCAGCAGACGGCGCTGGCGCAAAAGCTCCTTGCGGTTTTCCAGCTCCGCCAGGCGCTCCATGCGCTGGACAACCTTCTGGCTTTCTGTCTCGGCCTCCTTTTGGGTTTGGCTCTTTTCCCTGGCCAGATTCATATCCGCCTGTTCGTGGATGGAAAGCACCCGGTCCTCGGCTTCCTTCAGGATATCGGCGACCGCTGCCCGCGCGTCCGATTCTATTTTGGCCAGGATGGGTTTAGTGTCCATCTGCGCCCCCATTACAGTACGATGGCGTTAACCATCAGGAAGGAAGCCAGCAGGGCCAGAACCGCGTAGGTTTCAACCATAACGGTCATCACAATCGCCTTGCCGGACATGTCCGGGTGCTGGCCCACCAGCAGCATGCCGGCAGCCGCCACCTTGCCCTGCTGGACGGCGGAGAAGTAGCCCACCAGACCAACCGGAAGCGCCGCCACGATGTAGGAGATGC
>Ga0123327_1002010_pt1 | contig 16369 bp, 11 predicted proteins | sample BioC13SIPDNA_4_FD_89701 | JGI IMG/M metagenome (GOLD analysis project Ga0123327, IMG submission 89701) | Anaerobic biogas reactor microbial communites from Washington, USA - Biogas_R1_B C13 SIP DNA | ecosystem: Engineered > Bioreactor > Anaerobic > Unclassified | place: Washington, USA...
AAGGTGATGGACTCGGCGGCCTTCGCGCTGTGTATGGACAACCGGATCCCGATCGTGGTGTTTGATTTTTACGACGAAGACGCGCTGGACCGGATCGTCTGCGGTGAAACCATCGGCACGCTGGTGGGTGACACGACGCAGCTCAGCTAGGTCAGGAGAGAAGACGATGGATACGCTGGATGATGTATTGCTGGACACCATCGACAAGATGGAAAATTCGCTCAAGGTGCTGAAGGGCCAGTTCGCCGGCCTACGCACCGGCAAGGCGTCGCCCGCGCTGGTGGACGGCGTGCAGGTCACCTACTACGGCACCCCGACCCGCCTGCGCGACCTCGCGAATATCTCGACTCCGGAGCCGCGCCTGATCGTGATCAGTCCGTATGACCCCACGGCGCTGCCTGAGATTGAGAAGGCGATTCTCGCGGCCAACCTCGGCGTGACCCCTCGCAACGACGGCCGCGTGATCCGCGTCCCGATCCCTGAACTCAACGAGGAGCGCCGCAAAGAGATTGTGAAGGTGGCCAAGCGCCAGTCCGAAGAGGCGCGGATTGCGGTGCGCAACGTGCGCCGCGACGGCAACGAGGCGATCAAATCGCTGCAGAAGGACGGCAAGATCACGGAAGACGAACGCGACCGGGGGCTGGACGAGGTGCAGAAGGCCACGGACACCCATATTGCGAAAATCGACGGTGAATTGAAAAACAAGGAAGCGGAAGTAATGGCCGTGTAATCGGCTGTTGCATGCCACGGAGGCACGAGTCATGGCTGAGCAGGACGAAGTTACCCAGGGAACCATTCCCCCGAAAGTGTCACCCTTTGCTAAACCGGAAGGCCAGGCGGCTGTGACTCCGGCGGGCAGTTCGACAACTGCGCCGCGCCCGATCACCGTGCGTTTGAAGCCCGTTGCCCCCGGCGCAGCGGGAGCAGCAGCTCCTTCGGCCGTACCGCAGCCGTCTGCCAACCCCAAAGCGACGGCTCGCGTGCCGGTGCCCGAAGCGGTGGCCGCTGCAACGCCCGCAGCGATCCGCCCCGCAACCGTGCGCCTGCGTCCGGTTGCCGCGCCAGGCGCGTCGCAAACGGGACCGCATTCGGCGCCCGGTTCTACGCAGGCGATCACCCAGGTCGATCTGTCGGCTACGGCTCCGATCACCCCGATCACCCCGATCGCGCCGGTGCAGCCTCTGCCGCAGCATCCGCCGATCCCCGGCGCCCACCCGCTGCCGGATGGTCCCAAGCCACCCTCAGTGGCCCAAGTTCAAGCTGCCAAATCGAAAACGTCGCGCATCTCTTTGGATTCGGCCATCGGCGTCGCGCCCGAAAAGGAAGGCCCCAAGACCATCCGCCTGAAGCGTCCGTCTGATCTGACCACCCCGTCAGCGGCCCCCACGGTGCCTTCAACACCGTTGTCGCCGGCGGCATCCCGCAAGACCTCCCGCATTCCGGATTCGGCCCTGCCGTCGGTTGAGAGCGGCGGCGATGACGGTGGTGCGACTGTCACCCAAAAAAAGACGCTGAAAATCAAGCGTCCGGGCGCCAAGTCCGAGGCTTCGGCAGAGGGCGACGCGGGTGTTGGCGGCGACGGTTTCCCGGACGGCGTGCAGATGACGCCTATCAGCACGCTGGATTTTGCGGCAAAGGAAGAGTCTTCGGTCTTTACGACCATCGCCGTGGTCTGCGCAGCCGCAGCCGCCGTGGTGCTCGTGCTTCTGACGCTCTGCCTGGGTGCGCATGCTGTCGGCCCTGATGCCGGCAAGAATGCGGTAGCGTCGGTCGGCGGCCCGGAAATCCCCTGGCCCGGACGCATCGCCCAATGAGACGCATGACCCTCACGCGGCGCCGCGTGCTGCATGAAACGTAAGACCTATGTCATCGGGCATCGGAATCCCGACACCGATTCGATCGTTTCGGCGATTGCCTACGCGGAGTTGAAACGCCAGAAAGGGTTGAGCGACTGTTCTGCCGCGCGGGCGGGAAAGCTTACGCCGCAAACGGAGTATATCCTCGACCGTTTCAACATCCCGGCTCCGGAGTTTGTTCCAGATCTTGTGCCCAAAGTGGGATATTTTCTCACGGGCGGCGCGGTGACGGTCGGTGAGTCTGAAGCGCTCTGGGACGCTTTGGAGACGATGGAGCGGGAGAAGGTGAGCATCCTGCCGGTCGTGGATGCGCAGGGGCGTTACCGGGCTGTGCTGCACCATAACGCCTTCGCCAGCAATATCACCCGGAAGATCAACCCTCACCGTAAGGCGATCATTCCCTCCAGCATCGATCTGCTGCTCAAGACGCTTCAGGCTCAGCCCGTCGTGACCTTCGGCGCGGGCGAGGTGGTGCGCTCACGCATCCTGGTGGCCGGCTCCTCGTTTGAGTCGTTCCGAAGCCATCTGGAAAACGAAATCCCGGCCAATGCGCTGGTGCTCACCGGGGACCGCGAGGACGTGCAGCGCTTCAGCATCGAATGCGGCGCGCGCGCCGTGATCATCACCAACGGCATGCCGTTGGCCAAAGGCCTGCGCGAACTGGCCGAGGCCCGCCGCGTCACGGTGATGATCTCGCCGTATGACACATCCTCCACCGCCTTCCTGATCCTCTATTCGACGCCGGTCATGACCATGGCCGACGAGGACGCCAAACCGGTCGCGGCCGGCAGCTACGTACGCGCCGTGCGCGAGCAGCTCGCCGCCGCGCCTTCGCGCTGCCTGCCGGTGGTCGACGACGCGGGCGTCGTGGTCGGCATTTTCTCCGAGAGCGACCTGATCGCCGAGCCGAACATCGATATCATCATGGTCGATCATAATGAGATGGGGCAGGCAGTCGAGGGGCTGGAGAACTACCGCATCCTCGAGATCATCGATCACCATCGCCTAGGGAACTTCTCCACCCGCTATCCGATCACCTTCATCAACCGTGTGGTCGGCGCGACCTCAACCATCGTCGCCGGGATGTACATCGAGCAGAAGGCGGTGCTGACCCCCGGCGTAGCGGCGTTGCTGCTGGCGGGTATCCTGACCGACACGTTGATGCTGCGTTCGGCCACCACCACCGAGACCGACCGCGAGATGGCTGAGTATCTGGCCGGACTGGTGAATTTGGACATTGAACCCTTCGGCCGTGAGATTTTCAGCAATGCCCGCAAGGTGGCGGATCTGCCGGTCGCCGATATCATTGGCATGGACGCCAAGGCGTATGCGGCGTGCGGCCAGCGTTTCGCCGTCAGCCAAGTCGAGGTCAGCGCGACCGACGACCTGCTGGTGCGCAAGGCCGAACTGCTGGAGGCGCTACGGCAGCGCCGTACGGAGGAGGGACTCTTCTTCGCGGCGCTGATGATCACCGACATTACGGCGCTCAGCTCAATCCTGCTGGTTGACGGCGACGAAGCCTTCGTAAAAAAGATCGCCTTCCCTCGCCTCGACACCGGCGCCTTCCACTGCCGCGATATGCTTTCGCGTAAAAAGCAGCTCATCCCGCTCCTGATCGAAATTATGGAGACCGTCCTCTGCGTCAGTTCGTAAGGCAAAGCACGATTAATCCTGAAAAGCCTGTAGTCCCGGGATCAATGGGGTGTCTGCAGGAGAGGCTCATGCCGGGTGGGCCAGCGGCAATGCGGGTTGACGGTCATGAGGACCCGTCGTCATCAGGGAGTTCATCCGTTGCGAGGGCTTGATCGAGAACCGAGGGCGGCAGGGTTTTGTTGATTTTGGCGCCGAGCTTGCGCAACGCCTCGACCCGTCCGACCAGATTGCCCTTGCCGTTCTGCAGGCGGGCGAGGGCCAGATCAAAACACTGCGCGACATCCCCCAGGTTTTTCTTGGCGGCCGCCATTGCTTCGACGATCAATGTGACTTGGTCGTAAAGCCGGCCCGCACGGTCGGCGATCTGTTCGGCGTGACGGTTTTCGTTCTCGCGCCGCCAGATCTGGGCGATCAGTTTGAGCGTGAGCATCAGGGTGGCCGGTCCGGTGATCACGACGTTGGTCTGGGCCAACTCGTAGAGCAGGCCGGGTTCCGCCTGCAGCGCACTCTGGTAGGCCGGTTCGAGCGGTACGCACATCAACACGAAATCAAGCGTGCGGTTGCCCAGCAGCGTGGTGTAGTTCTTGTCGCGCAGTTCGGCCATATGGCGGCGCACCGACTGTACGTGCGCGGCAAGCGCGGCGCGCCGCTCCTCATCACTCTCGGCGTTGCAGGAGCGTTCGTAGGCGGTGAGCGAGACCTTCGCGTCCACGATCACCGATTTGCCCCCCGGCAGGTGGACGACGAAGTCCGGGCGCTGCGCCGCGCCGTTCTCAGCGCGCAGTACGGGCTGGACCTCGTATTCGCGTCCGTTCTCCAGTCCGGAGGCCTCCAACAGCCGCTCGACGATCAGTTCGCCCCAATCGCCCTGACGTTTGGCGTCGCCCTTGATGGCGCGCGCCAGATGGTTGGCCTCGTCGCTGACTTTGTTGCTCAACGTTTGAAGTTGGCGCACCTGTTCCAGAAGACGGGCAGACTGCTCGGTACCGTCCTTGTGCACCTCGTCGACCCGCTTGCGGAAACCATCGAGCTGTTCGCGCAGCGGCTGAAGCAGGCCGGAGAGGCGTTCGCGGTTCTGTTCGGTGAAGACGCGGCCTTTGTCCTCAAAGATCCGGTTGGCCAAGTTTTCGAACTCGGCTTTGAGCCGCGCCTCGGCATCCTGCAGCAGCCGCACCTTTTCTGCGTCGGCGCGTCGCTCGTGTTCGAGTTCAGTGGCAAGCCGGGCATTCTCGATCTGCAAAGCTTCGAGCCGTTCCGTACGCTCCTGAAGGAGTCGGGTTGTCTCCTGAAAATCGGTCTCGCGCGTCTGCAGACGGATCAACGCGTCACGGTCGGGCGCGTCGCGGCCGGCGCGCGCCACCAGCCAGGCGAGCAGAGCGAGTGTCAGGAGCAAAAGGACAAGAACGGTGTAGAGCAAAAAGGTCATACGGAACATGTTGCGCCCGTCGTGGCGCCAGGCGGGGGACATTTAATTCAGCAGGAGAACCGACCCTCTGGGAAACGGGAGGATCTCCAGCCGGTGGAAATCAAACTGAAGGTACCCGCCTATCGCAGGATCCTCATCATAGCGGATCTTAATCATGTTGTTGCCCTTCTGCAACAGCCCGCGGCTGAGGGGCAAGGTCACGAGGGTGCCGTCCGGAACCGGATCGAAACTGGCGAGTGTTGTTTGGTTGAGATCCACGCTGAAGGCGTGGTTGGTGCCGCCGTTTCCTTGGCTGATGATGCGCGTGGTGTACACAAAGTCGTATTTTTCTGCGAGTTCGCCGGAGAGGCAGAAGTGCACGTTGACGTTGGTGTCGCCGGAGGAGATTGCCCTCTCCAACTGTTGCCAATTCGGATTGGTCACGAAAAAATCGTCCGGCGCGGAACCTTCGACGATGAACTCGGCCTGGTTATTGTCGTCGTAGCCGACTTGCCAGGAACCGGCGAGTTCGAGCCAGTCGAAGCTCATGTAAGACGATGGCCCCGAGACGTATTGGAGCGTCACGCTGTTTGTTCCGTCCACCAGACTGCCGGGGGCGATATGCCAGAAGAGATCCTGGCCGGCCACTGCGGTCCGTGTAGCATTTGTCACGGCATTGACGATCAGCCGGAGGTCCGCCGATTTGCCGGCTTCCGCCGATTGGGTCCGAAGGTGGAAAAAGTAGCCGAGCGCGGCCTGGCGCGCGTTCAGAGGCAGCTTGATCGTGGCTTTGGGAGAGCCTGCCGTGACCGCGCGCCGCATGGTGTGCCAAGGGTCGCCGGGCAGGTAGTCGGAGTCGGTTTCCGACTCGATCCGCAGGTCCTCTGACCGGTTGTTTTTGAGGCCGATGTGAAAGAGCGGCTGCGGAGAGCCGAAAGCCTCGTTGACCTCGACCGATGAGAGCGCACGGTTCCAGACGGCCAGGTGGTTGACCGCGCCTTTAAAGGACTTGCGCGCATTGCCGCCCGTATAAGAGGTCGGAGATGCCTCACATCCGACGATGCAGCCCATCGTGCCGATGGCATTCGTGATGGCGGCGGTGGTGTATTTCCGGTAAGAGAGCGCCCCGTTTTGCGGCCACAGGTAAAACTCCACGGTGTCGGTGGGCTCGGTCACGCTGTTGTCTTTCACGACCAGCGCCACGTCATACCAGATGCCGGGCGTGACGGGCACATCCATCTGGTAACTGTTTTTCTGGCTATAAAACATCAGGCGCGGATACGTGTTGCTGCTCACGCCGAAGAGCCATCCGAAATACTTGTTCCACTCCATGCCTGTGTTGAAGAGCCAGCTCGTTTTTTCAAGCTCTGTAGGATACCCGTCCCAACGGAAACGCGTCACGAGGGTCACATCGCCCGCGAGCTGGAGATTCGACACGAGAAACGTGTCCGGCCAACAATTGGTCTGGCTCTGGACGGCTGTCTGGAAAAGCATCGATTTACGGCCGTAGTTCTGTCCGCCGGCCGGCGTCGCCTCCGGCGTGTCGATCCATTGCGGTCCGCCGGACGCGCCGCGTATGGCAGTCGCGTGCTTGCCGCTTGAACCCTTGGTCGCCGTGGTTCCCCAGTCGCGCTGGTCTCGGATTTCATCAAGGTCCGCCCGGTTGTCGGTATCGGGGTCATAATCGAAGTGCCACCAGGCTACGCAATCGTCATAGACTCCTCCCCGCACGGAAGCGGCGATCAGGGTTCCCCACGCGATCAAGAAGATTAGAGCATTCGATTTCGTAGTCATGCGCTTCTCCTCATTTCTGGATGATTCGTCCTGCCCATCTTCCGTGCGGCTCAGTCGCTGACAAACTTACAGATCAACCGTAACGGGAACGTCAGGATCGATGTAGCGTGGATTGTAGCATAAGGGTGCAAGGTTACGAAAGACGGGTTTTGAAGTCCTGATAACCGAAGGCGCGCACGGTGCGCAGCGTTCCGTCCGGCTCGCGCAGCATGATCGAAGGTAGGCGGATGCCGTTGAAGGTGTTGGTCTTGACCATCGTGTAGTGCGCCATGTCTTCGAAGATCAAGCGGTCGCCGGGCCGGAGCGGCGTGTCGAACGACCAGTCGCCGATGATGTCGCCCGCGAGGCAGGTGGCGCCCGCGAGCCGCACGGTGTGGGCCTTGACGCCGGGGTCGCAGCCGGGGTCGGCATCCGGCCCGGGTTCAGCCTGGCCCTGCCAGGCGGCGTCGCGGAAGACGCGCGGCCGGTAGGGCATTTCAATCACGTCCGGCATGTGGCAGGCGCACGAAGCATCAAGGATGGCGATCGGCATGCCGTTCTCGACCACGTCCAGCACGGTCGCCGCGAGCGTGCCGGCGTTGAGGGCGCAGGCTTCTCCGGGTTCGAGATAGACGGTCTCGATGTTCGGATGGTGCGCGCGGAACGCGGCGAGCGTGCCGCACAGCAGGTCGAGATCGTAGCCGGGCCGCGTGATGTGATGGCCGCCGCCAAAATTGATCCAGGAGAGGTGCGGCAGCAGGTCGCCGAAGCGCAGCTCGATCGCGGCCAGCGTGCGCGCGAACGGCGCGGCGTCCTGTTCGCACAGGGTATGCGCGTGCAGGCCGGTCACGCCGTGCAGCGTTTCTCCGGCGAAGGCCGCGCGACGCACGCCCAGGCGCGAGCGCGGGGCGCAGGGGTCGTAGATCTCGGCCGCGCCCTCGGAGTGCTCCGGGTTGATGCGCAGGCCGCAGGTGACGGCGCGCCCGCTTTCGGCCGCAATGCGCTGGAACAGGCGGAGCTGCGCGAAGGAGTTGAGCGTCACGTGGTCGGCCAGCGTTGCGATCTCGCGCATGTCGGCTTCGGAGAAGGCCGCGGCAAAGGCGTGGACCTCGCCGCCGAAAGTCTCGCGGCCGAGGCGCGCTTCGTGTACCGAACTGGCGCAGCAGCCGTCCAGCACGCGCCGCATGCGGGGAAAGACGCTGAACATCGAGAAGGCTTTCAGGGCGAGCAGGATGCGGCAGCCGGTGCGACGCTTGACCTCGGCCAGGATGGCGAGGTTGCGTTCGAGGGCGGCTTCATCGACAACAAAGGCGGGTGTGGGATGGGGAAACATGGCGAAGTAATAAGTAAAAGGTAATAAGTGATAAGTGCGGAAGGAGAAAGGAAAAAGGAGGAAGGAGAAAGGAGGAAGGAGGAAGGAGAAAGGAGGACGGAAGGCGGATGGGAAGGGAGAGGGGGGTTAAAGGGTTTGGGCGAGACGGGCGAGAAAAGCGTCGAGCAACGTTGCCATGACGGGCAGGGTTTTGCGGGTCTGTGCGAGCACCTCCTCATGCGACAGGTGTGGGCCGCTGATGCCGGCCGCCATGTTGGTGATGCAGCTCAGGCCGGCGGTGAGCAGGCCGGCGGCGTTCGCGACCGTGGCCTCGGGCACGGTGGACATGCCGACCGCGTCGGCGCCCATGCCGGCGTAGGCGCGGATTTCGGCGGGGGTCTCGTAGCCGGGACCTGAGGTGAAGGCGTAGACACCGTCGGAAAGGGCCGCGCCGGTGTCGTGCGCGGCTTTGCGCAGCAGGTCGATGAGCGCCGGCGAATAGACCTGAGATTGGTCCGGGAAGCGTGGCCCCCAACCGGGAACGACCGGTCCGATGAGCGGCGAGATGCCGACCGTGTTGATGTGGTCGCGGATGACCATCAGGTCACCGGGGGCGAGCGAGGGCGAGATGCCGCCCGAGGCGTTGGTGATCAGCAGTTTCCGGGTGCCCAGGCGGCGCAGCAGTTCGACCGGCAGCACGACCGGTCCCCAGCCTGCGCCCTCATACCAGTGGCGGCGGCCGAGAAAGGCCGCGACGCGCAGCCCGTGGCGGTCGAAGAGCAGGAATTCGCCCGCGTGGCCGACAACCGTGCTGGCGCCGAGTCCGGGGATCGCGCTGTAAGGCAGGCGCAGCAGCGGCGTATCGATACTCAGTGCCTGGCTCCACCCCGAGCCGAGGATCAGGCCGCAGGCCGGCGGCTGGTCGCGGCAGAGGTCGGGCAGCGCGGCGGCGGCGGCTTCAAAAAAGGCGGGGGTCATGTCTGGCCCTCCAGAGCGGCGAGAGCCGGGGCCGTGAAGGTGACGCGGCCTTCGCACACCGTCAGCACCGGTCGGGCGTGCAGCGTCCAACCGGCAAACGGCGTGTTGCGCGAGAGCGAGCGGAAAGAGTCCGGCGCGACACGCCACGGCGTCCGCGGGTCGACCACCACGAGATCCGCGAGCACACCGGCCGCGAGAGACGGCGCGGGTCGGCCCAGCAGCGCGGCGGGGCCGGTTGTCCAGCGGGCGACCCACGCAAGCGGAGGCAACCCCTCTTTGAGGACCACGATCTCCCATGTGACGCCGACCGCGGTTTCGAGTCCGATGATGCCGAACGCGGCTTTGAGGAAGCCGCGCGTCTTGGTCTCGGCGGTGTGGGGCGCGTGGTCGGTTGCGAAAAGGGAGAGCGTGCCATCCAGCACGCCGTCGCGGATGGCGCGCACGTCGTCGCGGTTGCCGAGCGGCGGATTCATGCGGTAGTGGCCGTCGTCGCCGGGAATCTCCTCGGCGGCGATCGCGAGATGGTGGGGCGAGGCCTCGCCGGTGACCGGCAGGCCTTCGGCGCGCGCGGCGCGGAGGGCCGCCACCGAGCCGGCGCATGAGATGTGCTGGATGTGCGTGGCGCAGCCGGTCTCGCGGCAGAGACGGATGTCGCGCAGCACGGCTTCGACCTCGGCTTCCGGCGGAAAGAGCGGCAGGCCCAGGCGGCGTGCGGCCGGGCCGTCGCGGACCACGCCGTTTCGGGCGAGCGCCGGCACGACCGCGTGGTCCATGACCGGCTTGCCGAGTTGACGGGCACGCGTCATCGCTTCGCGCATGACCGTGTCGTCGTCGACCATCGCGCCATCGTCGGTGAAGGCGGCGGCGCCGGCGGCGGCGAGGGCTTCGAGGTCGGCGACCTCGCGTCCTTGGCGGCCTTTGGAGATGCAGGCGGAGGGCAGAATCCGTACCGGCAGGTCGTCTTCGATCTGTTCGCGCACCCAGGCGGGCGTGTCGCCGGCCGGCACGGTATTGGGCATGGTCACGACCCGCGTGAAGCCGCCGGCGGCGGCCGCGGCAGCGCCGGTGCGGCGCGTCTCGGCCGCACCGTTGCCCGGATCGCGGAAATGGACGTGCACGTCCCACAAGCCCGGCGCGACCAGCAGGCCGGTGCCATCGATGCGCGGCACGCCCGCAGGAGGGGCGGTGCAGGGTAAGATCACCCCGTCACGCACATAAAGGTCAGAGGTTTCGTCGCGGCCGTACGCAGGGTCGAGAACCCGCACATTTTGAAGGTAAAAAGTCGTCATCACGTAACCAGTGTACGGGGTGCGGTAGAGAAATGCAACCGCGCAAAAAAGCGAGGCAAGGCTTGTCAACCTTGCGGTGGCCGTGTTACAGTTGAGCTGTTTTCAAATCTAAGGACGGAGAATTATGCCGAGTGATGATGCCATTGAGGTGATCGGAGTCGTGGTCAAAGTGTTGCCCGCCACCATGTACAAGGTGAAGTTGGATAATGGCCACGAAGTGCTGGCTCATATTTCCGGCAAGATGCGAAAATTCTTCATCAAGATTGCGGCGGGTGATAAGGTGACCCTAGAGATTTCGCCGTACGATCTCACCAAAGGACGGATCATCTACCGTCATAAGAACTGAGTCGTGCGCAAAGGGCGGAGCCCCTGTGCGGAGCGTAATCGGTTTAGGCGCGTATCCTGTCAGGGGCGCGCTTTTTTTATTGGTTAAACCATGTGCTTTCACGTGGTGGCGACCGGATGCGGAATAACACGGTGGAGGTAAGTGATGAATGCGGGCGGGTTAGCGGTGGCGTGCGGTATGGCTCTTGCGGTGCTGTCTTGGGCGGCGCATGCCGCAGGATTGCAGGGACGTGAAGACGCGGCTGGCAAGGCTGTCTGGTATGACGGCCAATCGTTGTTGGTCGAGGGCCGGGCCTTCACAGACACCGACTGTTTTTATGACCGTTTGCCCGCGCGCGCCAAAAAAACAGTGCCGCCCGGCGTGTGGGGGTTGAGCCGCCATTCGGCCGGCATGGCTTTGCGCTTTGTGACCGATGCGCAGCGCTTGACAGTGCGTTGGGCCGTGCGCAATGCCTCGCTGGCGATGCCGCACATGCCTGCCACCGGTGTCAGCGGCGTAGACATTTATCAACGCACGCCTGAGGGCTGGCGCTTCGTCAAGAACGGGCGCCCCACGGCTGTGACCAACACCGTCGACGTGCCGATCACGCCGAAAGCCGAGTGCTTGATCTATTTGCCGCTCTACAACGGGACCGACCTGATCGAGGTCGGCATTCCCACGGGCCATTCACTCAGTACGCCGCCGCCGCGAGCCAACGGACAGACACGGCCGATCGTCTTTTACGGAACATCGATCACGCATGGTGCCTGCGCCTCGCGTCCCGGCATGGCCTTTACCGCGATTGCGGGCCGTCTGGCGGATGCGCCGGTGGTCAACCTCGGTTTCTCTGGCAGCGGCAAGATGGAGCCTGCGCTCTGCGATCTGGTGGCTGAGATTGACGCGGCGGTCTATGTGCTCGACTGCCTGTGGAACATGAACGATGACCTGCTCCGCGAACGCGCTGAGCCGTTCATCCGTGCCCTTCACGATAAGCGGCCTGACACGCCGATCCTGCTGGCCGAGGACGGCAACGTCTTCGGCCGGGCTCCGACCTCAAAGGCCAGAGTCCTGCGCGCGCTGTTTGAGAAATTGAAGGCAGAGGACAGCGCAAAGTGGGCATGCCTGCACTATCTGGAAGCCAAAGAGATGCTCGGTCACGATGGCGAGGGTACCGTGGACGGATGTCACCCCAACGACCTCGGCATGATGCGGCAAGGCACGCTATTTGCCCAGGCGCTTTTGAAAATCCTCGCGCAGAAGAAATAGGGGGAGTAGAGCGAGTGTTTGATGAGAGGCGTGAGCGGCTTATGGAGTGCGGGAGCTTGCTCCCGCTTTCCAAAGCGGCGGCAAGCCGCCGCACTCCGTATGCGGGAGACCCCACTTCCGATTGTACCGCGTTCTTTGCAGCGCAACACGTTTTGTGATTTAATACAACCGTCTTTTGTCCGTAACGTTCAACCAGAAACCTGTAACGTGTAACCTGTGACCAGAAACCCGAAACCCCAAAGGTGCCCCCATGGCCATTGACCTGAAAGCCGCCTACAAGACGATCATGGACGACCACTTCACGCCGCGTATGGAGATCTCCTTCATTGACGGCGATTCCCGCCAGACGCTCTGCTACGAAAAGGTCTCCTGGGTGATCGACGGCGAGGAAAAGGGGTTGCGTTACGGCGAGAATCCCGGCCAGGAGGCGGCGCTCTACAAGCTCGTGAACGGCAACCTCGCGCTGGGCGAGGTCACGGCCCTGGCGCCGGGCCGCTATCTGGCCTCCGATCCCGAGCTGCTGCAGTCGGGCAAGCATCCCGGCAAAACCAACCTGACCGACGCCGACAACGCGCTCAACATCCTGCGCTACCTCGACGACACCCCGTGCGCCGTCATCGTGAAGCACAACAACCCGTGCGGCGTCGCCCGCGGCGGCACGCTGGCCGAGGCCTATTTCCGCGCCAACAAGGCCGACCGCCTGGCCGCGTTCGGCGGCTGCATCGCGCTCAACCGCGAGGTCGATCTGGAGACGGCCCGGCTGATCGCCGAGAACTACGCCGAAGTGGTGGTCGCGCCTGAGTTCGGTCCGGGCGTGATGGAGCTGTTCGCGACCAAGAAGAACCTGCGCGTCATGCGCATCAACAACATGGCGCGCCTGACCGCCTACGTGGCGCAGCGCGTGGTCGATTTCAAATCGCTGATCGACGGCGGTCTGGTGGCGCAGTGGTCGTTCGTGCCCGAGGCGCGCACCGCGGCGCAGCTCATGCCGGCCGAGTGCACCCGCAAGGACGGCACGGTCCACCGCATCCGGCGCCTGCCCACCCCGCAGGAGTACGCCGACCTGATTTTCGGCTGGCTGGTCGAAGCGGCGGTCACCAGCAACTCCGTGCTGTATGTCAAAGACGGCGCGACCGTGGGCATCGGCACCGGCGAGCAGGACCGCGTGGGCGTCGCCGAGATCGCGCGCGACAAGGCCTACCGCAAGCTGGCCGACTGGATCGCCTGGGAGAAACACGCCACGCCTTACAACGACCTCATCCTGAAATTCGGCGAGTCGGGCCGGAGCCTCATGGCCGAGATCGACGAAGAGGTCAAGGCGCGCAAGGGCGGGCTGCCCGGCTGCAGCATGGTGTCGGACGCCTTCTTCCCGTTCCGCGACGGCGCAGAGGTCGGCATCCGCGAAGGCGTCACCGCGATCGTTCAGCCCGGCGGCGCGATCCGCGACTGGGACGTGATCGACTGCTGCAACGACGCCAACGTCGCCATGGTCTTCACCGGCCAGCGCAGCTTCAAGCACTGAGCCTTATTTTAGGAACAGCATCGAGCCGACCGGCGGGTAGGTCACGACCAGCGTGCCGGGGCCGGTGATCCACGCGGCCTTCGCGGCCGTGTACACGCCGCCGGGCATCGGTGCGCTGTCCACGTAGAGCGCGTGCACATACTGCTTGCCGGTGAAGGCCAGGCCGAGCGTCGCGCCGGTCGAGACATGCAGGTCCGTCGCGCGCGGCAGCCGCGCCGCGTCGAGCGCGAGCGTGCCGGCCTCGATCCGCGTGTCGCCGGCGTAGGCGGCCGTCGCGCCCGCGAGCGCCAGCGTGCCCGCGCCGCGCTTGACGAGCGGCCCCGTCCCGGTGGCGGGACCTGCTTCGCAGCGGGCGGAGGCGGCCACGTCGAACACCCCCTCGCCGTCGAGCGCCACCGTACCAAGTGCCAAGGTCGGAAGGAAACTGTCGTGAGCGGCCAGCGTGAACACCGCCCCGTCGCCAAGCGCGAGCGCCGGCATGTTAAACGTGCCGTCCGGCACGGGCGAGTCGAGCATGACCAGGCCGGTCGCCCCGGCGGGCAGCTCCAGCGACGCGAGCGAAGCGACGGCGGCCATGGCGTCGGAAGGCGCGTCAGAGGCGAAGCGCACGTCGCGGACGCGCATCTCGGCATTCACGCCGCCGGTGCCTCCGCCGAAGCCGACATACGCATACTCGCCGCCGACGCGCTGGGCGATGTCCACGTCGGTGAACACGTTCGTGACGGCGCGGAATTCACGCGCCGGATTCAGCGTGTCGGAACGGGGGCCGTCGTTGCCGATGATGCTCGTGAGCGTCTTGGCGACGGGGTCATACTGCACGGTGACGCGCGTGACGGCATTGCTATAGAAGAGGACCGGCTCGTACAGTTGCCTAGAGCCCGCGACGAACTCGCCGTTATAGCCGATCGTGACGCGGTTCTTTTCCCCGGAGGTGTTGCCGGGATAGAAGTACCAGCGCACGCCGACACTGTTCTGCATGCCGCTGAAACCGGCCTGCCCGGTGTTGCCTTGCGAATAACCCGGTCCGCGCGGGTCGTTGTGCAGGAACATGCAGAAGGCGTCGGCGGGGAAATTCATGCCCGCGCCCCACGTGTAGTCAAACGTGCACGTCCAGGCGTCTGATACGCGGACGCGGCGCGTCGACGTGACGGTTCCGTTGGTGTTGTTGATGGCCGCGCAGAATTGCATGGCGCCGCCGGGCGCCCACTTGCCGAGGGCGCTGAACAGCCACTCGGAGCGCGTGCCGAGCGCGGAGTCAAGCGGGGCGAGGGACGCCTTGCCGAGCAGCAGGCCCGCGCCGTCCTCCAGCTTGACGGCGAGGTTCGCGGTCGGGCGGCCGATGTCGCCCGGCAGATTGAGAGTGCCGCCGCGCACGGCGAGCGCACCCGCACCGCTGTAGCTGTCGAAGGCGAGGGACGCGGGGCCGCTTGACGACGGCATCGGCATGAGAGCGGACGCCGACAGGGGCGTGAACGAGAAATCGGTGATGATGTTTTCGGTCCACTGGCCTCCGGTCGCGCCGTTGAAACCGACATAGGCTTCGGTGGTGCCGAGGACGGCGGCGATGTTGATGTCGGAAATGGCGGTGACATTGGTGCCGACGCCGTCCTGAATGGAGGTGACGGTCAGCATCTTTGCCGGCGCGTCGTAACCCAGAATGAAGGTCGCGGGGATGCGGTTGGTCAGGGTGACCGGCGCGATATCATCGGTGATGACGGTTGTGACGGTGTTCGAGACGATCTTGAGTCGTGTGGAGTGGATGCTGCCGTCGTAGTAACGCCACTGGACGGCGAAGACTTTGTCGGCGTTTGTGAGGCGGAACTGGATGTAATCCGCCGGCAGGCTGCTCGCCTCACCGAACGCATAGCCGATCCGCGCGGTCCACGAGCCGGCAACGGGGTATCGGTTGGTGGTCTGCGACGTGCCTGCGGGCTGGCTGTTGGCGGCGATGGTATGGGCGAGCGTGCCGTCCGGCAGCCAGCGCGCCGATCCCGAAAGGGCCCACAGGGGCTGGTCGGCCAGAGTGATCGCAGGCAGGGCCGCGGGCACGGGGATGGCGTCGGCAGACGCGGTCGAAAGGTCGATCGCGGCACCGGCCGAGTAGGTCAGCGACCCGAGCGCGAAGGCGGACTGCGCGGCGGAGGAGCGAAGCGCGACTGACAGCGTCTCTTCCGCGCCGAGGGTAAAGGCGCCCCCGAGGCGGTGCGGGAGGGTCGCGGGCCGCAGGCTGGCTGCGTCGTTTTCGAACGTGAAGTCGGTGATGGTGTGCGCGCCCCAGGCCCCGCCGGTTCCGGCGGCAAACCCGACATACGCCTCGTCCGCGCCGATCTCGTCGGCGAGGTTCACGGCATAGGTTTGCGCGTGCCGGAACAGGCGGTCGGGACGCTCGACCTCAACGCCGAGTGTTCCGGCTCCGTCGTATCGGACCGTGACATGCCATGGGGCACCGCTGTTGTCCAAAACGGGTAGCACGGTGTTGGTCACCGTCCAGAGTCCGGCTTGCCCGAGAGTGAGCCAGCGGTAGCCGGCGTAGCCGAGCAGACCGATGGCGACGGAATTGGTGATGCCCGGCACACCGGTATCGGCTTGATAGCCTACGTTCTGGGCGCCGCCTTCAGATACAGATGTGCCGCGCGCGTCGTTCTGGATGATGAGCGCCACACCGTCGGCAGGCTGGGTCATCTGAGCAAAGACCCGGTACGTGAAGCGGGCGGTCCAGGGGCCGGTGACGGCGCGTTTGCGTGCCAGCCAGGCGTAGCCGTTGCCTGCGCTGTGGTCTGGCGTAAGACGCAGATGGCCGTCGTTTCGTCCGGCTTGGGCGGCTTTTTGGAAGACCCACTCATCGGGATAGGCTGTAAGCGACGGTGCCTTCAGCAAAAGCGCATCCGTCGTGACGGGCGTGACGGCGAGTGCGTTGGCGCCGGAAACTTCGACGGCTGCGCCGAGCAGCGCGGTGACCGACGCGGAGGATGCCGGCGCGACATTCACGG
>Ga0123327_1002019_pt1 | contig 16308 bp, 13 predicted proteins | sample BioC13SIPDNA_4_FD_89701 | JGI IMG/M metagenome (GOLD analysis project Ga0123327, IMG submission 89701) | Anaerobic biogas reactor microbial communites from Washington, USA - Biogas_R1_B C13 SIP DNA | ecosystem: Engineered > Bioreactor > Anaerobic > Unclassified | place: Washington, USA...
AAACACTCTGACGGCGGTTCGTACAGCTTTCCCATCGGGGAGATTCCCTGTCCACGGTTCATCGTGGTCGGGGTACGCGCGTCGTCAGCGGATGGGATTACCGTGCCACACGGGTAGTGCGGCATGGGCCGGGATCGTCCCTCGCACGTCCCCGGCCCCTTGAAGGAGACCCGCGAGAGGGAGTCACAACATGGCAGAACGCAGGACACAACACAGTGAATGCAGCAGGAACCACCAAGGTGCCCAGGGGCGCAGAGGGTCGTCCTTTCTGGCGGCTCTGCTGATCCTCGGCGGCGGTATGCTTTGCAGCCGATCCATCGCTTCGCCGTCGGGCCTCAACAACATTCCGACCACGGACACGGCGGCGGTCAAGACCTTCGTGTTGCAGGGTTGGGGCGGGTTTGGCAACGGGCAGGGCCCCGATTGGTGGACCGGATTCAAGTTCGGGCTCGTTGAGGGGCTTGAACTCGGCGCCGACTGGGACGCCGACGGTGACCCCGCCCGCCACGTTCAGTTCCAGGGCAAGTATGCGATCAACCTCAATGACGCAGGCACGCGCGTGGCTGCCGGCGTCGCGAATGTCTCCGACGACAGGGACCGCAACGGCGACTGCTTCCCCTATGCCGTGATCACGCAGGACTTCAATGGCTTGTTCCGGGTCCACCTGGGCTATGACTTCCAGGAGGACAACGAGGGCGCGTTCGGCGGCATCGACCACACGTTCGACCTGATGGATCGCGACGTCATGCTGTGCGGCGATGCGATCCAGGTGAACGACGGCGACGACTGGCTCCTGGCGCCGGGAATCAAGTTCGGCCTGGCCCCGAGAGCCGCAGAGGGCCAGACCTCGTCCGGGCTGAATAAGCTGCTGGAGCATTTCGTGTTCGAGTCGTGGGTGACGTTCCCCACACAGGACGATGCGGAAGAGGTCTTCGTGGCCAAGCTGAACCTTGTCCTGAACTTCTGATTGCGTGCTATGGTGGACAGGATCAAGATCTCAGGCAGGAATCTCCGTGGTCTGGTATGACGCGATGCTGCATCGAATGGCGGAATGGCTGTCCGTTCAGGACATCAGCCTGGCCGCCTATCCGCTGGTGTTCTTCGGCGGGTTACTGACGAACTTCTGTCCGTGCAACCTGGTGCTGTTGCCCATGGTGATCGGCTGCGTCGGCGGTTTCTCCCGCCGCAAACAGCGTGGGCGGGCGGTGCTCTTCAGCGCCGTGTTCGCGGCGGGAATCGTGCTCACGCTGTGCGTCATGGGAGCGATGGCCTCCGTCGTTGGCGCTATCCTGGCTCCGGCCCGCACGGCGTGCTTGTGGCTCCTGGCGATTGTCACTGTGGTGATGGGCCTGTTTTGCCTCAGGGTGATCCGATTTCGCCTGCCCGGATTGGACAAGGACAAGATGCCTGTGACGAACCTGAGAAGCAAGGGCCTCTGGGGCGCGTTTCTGATGGGCCTGGCGGCCGGGGTCGTGGCCACGCCGTGCACGACGCCGGTGCTGGCCGTGATTCTCGCCTACGTGGCCGTGAAAGCCAGACTGCTTTACGGCATGAGCATGCTGTTCGTCTACGCGCTGGGGTTCGTCGTGCCGCTGCTGCTGACCGGCGTGTTCACGGGGTTCCTCATGGGACTCAAGAAGCTGGAAGATCGCACGGGATACCGCACCTGGATCGCCCGCGGCAGCGGCGTGTTGTTGATCGCGTTTGGATTGTATGTGATGAAGGTCGCTATCTGGGGATGAAATCAGAGAAAGGGAGACTGACAATGAAGAGGATGAAATGGATCGAAGTCGGGTGGGCGGTTCTGGCTTTGGCCGCCGTGGGAGCCCGAGGCGCGGAGTATCGCAACGAACTCAAGGCGCCTCAGAAGGCGCTGGTGCTCACGCTCGAACGAGAGCAATGGCAGGCGTTGGTCGCCGCCTGCGCGGCCCCGGCCTTCTACAACAGCGACGGTGCTGTGCCGCTGATCTACAGCGACGGGACGGAGGGACGCGAGATCGCGATGCCCCACGACACGATGAGTGTCAAAGACCTTGGGAACGACGCCGCGGCGGCTACGGCAAAACTGGCCGCCCGGTATTGGACCAAGGCCGAACGCGTGTTCGTGGTCGAGACCTATGAGCAGGCGCTCTGGGTAACGCCCAGCGCCGCGCTTCTGTCGGCGCCCATTCTGGTTGCGCCGGACAAAGCGACGCTGAATGCCCTCGGCGTCCGGCAGGCTGTCGTGGTCGGCGCCTGGAAACCCGTCGGCGCCGAGGCGGTCCGCCTCGCGGACAAGCAGGCCGTTTGGAAGCATCATCTCGGACTCTTGGCCGCCCAAGGCAAGAAGTGCGACTACATCGTGATGACCAATCCCCACGACGCCGACGACAAGCTCAACCCGAACGTGCAATGGCCGTATCTGTCCCTGGCCGCGGCGCCGTTGGCCGCCTACCGGCAGGCCATCGTTCAGACCGGCAACTACACCGGCGACCGCCAGCGTCTGCACGCGCTGGGCGTCAGCCTCGGCGACGCCGGAGACCGGGCCAGGTACGAGTACGTCAGGCCGAGCATGCAGCGGGTCAAGGATGAGTCCTACGCCGCCGGCAAGTTCCTGGCAGACAACGGTGGGGATCCCAAATTCCTGGCCATGGTGGGCGGGTCCATCGAGCTGCCGCACTACATCATCGACCTGCACACGAGCTATGTGTACTGGAACATCTCCATCGACTACGTCCCGGCCGACACGCCGTACGCCACGTTTCGCAATGACGTGGATTTCAAGCGATTCGTCAAGCCCGACCTCGGCGTCGGCCGAATCATGGCCGACAGCGTCCAGGACGCCACGATGCAACTGGTCAAGACGTTCTTCCGCAAGGAGTACCTGCCCGGCGGCAAGTACGCCGACCTGGCGCCTGCCGGCTGGGAGAAGAAAGCGGTCGTCTACGACGGCCACCGGCTGAACCAGCCCGATGAGGGCGGTCCCGACGCCTCGCCCAACGAGCCGTTCCACCCCGCCAACGAAGTCCTTGCGGAGTTCGCCAAGGCGGTTCCGACAGCCGACTACGTCTTTCCTCGCGACGAGACCAAGAAAGACAGCAAAGGCCCCACGGCTCCCGAACTGTTCGCGGCCACGAGCCCGTACGGCTTCGTACAGTACCTTGCCCACGGCGATCCGCCCTACATGCGGATTGAGGCCGGCCGGACCGGAAGAGACATGAAGAATTACATGGCAACGGGACCGGAATTCCGCAAGCAGCTCAACTTCCAGGCCCCGACGGTCGCCTACGTCATCGGCTGCAACGTCGGCTGCGTGCTGGCGCCGTTCAAGAGCAACGACGAGTTCCTGCCCACCTCTGCGATTCACGCCGGCGCGATGGCGTTTCTGGCGCCGAACAAGTGCCAGGCCATCTGCTTCTGGCGATTCGCCCCCAAGGGTCCCGGCGCGGATCAGTGCTTCCTGTTCTGGGAGAACGCCCTGACCAAGAAGATGCCTCTGGGGCTGGCCCTGAACGAGGCCAAGTGGCAAGGGTATGTGAACTGGAAGGATCGTCAGTTCGCGGGCGACCGAGGCAAGGACTCGGACAACGCGATCGAAGTCGATATGCCGTCGCTGGTGCTCTTCGGCGACCCGGCATTGCGGCTGGATTGAGCAACGCAAGACTTCCCTGAAAGCGTCCGTCAACGGTCTGCGCTCAGGGCCGTTGACGGACGCGTTTTCTCGACTACAGTGGTCCGGATGGATATGACCAGGTGGCTATCTTATCTGCATGTCTTCCTCGTGGGCTGGACCCTGGCCGCACAGGCCTGTGGTGGCGAGCTGGCCGCCGCGTCCGCCGGGACGCCGGTCCACTGGAATTGCTTCCGCGGCCCATTGTGCGGCGTCTCGCCGTGGGACAACGCTCCGGTGGCGTGGGATGGCCCGACGGGCAAAGGTGTCCGCTGGAAGACCCCGCTGAAGATCCCTGGCGTCAGTTCCCCCGTGCTGTGGGGCGACCGCCTGTTCATCACCGAAGCCGACGACAGGGAACGCGCCGTGTTGGCCTTCGACGCCCGCGACGGCAAGTTGCTCTGGCGACGGGTGGTGGCGGACGGTGGCGAAGGCGCGCCGCTGCCGGCGGTGTCGGACTACGGCCTGGCTATGCCGACCGCAACCTGCGACGCCAACGGCGTGTACACGCTCTTCGGGACCGGCGATCTTGGCGCGTTCTCCCTCGACGGCGAACCCCAATGGCGGATGTTCTTGAAGCGTCCGATTCTCGGCTACGGCTTCGCCTCCTCGCCGTGCGCTGTCAACCATCTGCTCTGCGTGCAATACGATCACCATGCCAGCGGCCGCGTGTTCGCCGTCGACACCGCCACGGGCAAGATCATCTGGGACCGGGAGCGGTCGCGCGGGGCGTCGTGGTCGTCGCTGATGATCGTACCGGATGTTGACGGGAAACCGCTGGTGGTGGCCAACGCCAACGGCTCGACCACCGCCTACGACCTGACCGGCGAAATGGCGTGGGACGTGGACGGCGCCACCGGCGAAGTCGCTCCCTCTCCCGCTTGGTGGGACGGGCGAGTCTACGCGGTCAACGTCGGGTCGCGTCTGTACTGTCACCGGGTCCATGGGACCGTAGAGCAGCTCTGGGATTATGTCGGGCGATTGAGCGAGACCGCCAGCCCGGTCGCCGTCGACGGACTACTCTTCATGACCAACGCCAACGGCTTTTTCACCTGTCTCGACGCGACCACCGGCGAGAGGGTCTGGACCGAAAGAATCGCCGGCGGCTACGCGTCGCTGTTGTCCAGCGGCGGCCGGATCTACGCGCTGGCCCGCAACGGCACGATGCAGATCGTCGCCGCCGAACGCACCTATCGTCCGATCGCCACCTGCGCCCTCGGCGAGGACGCGGACGCCACACCGGCCATGACCGCCGACGGCCGCATGTTCATCCGTGGCAGCAAGCATCTTTGGTGCATCGATGGCAAGACCCCAGGAGAACCATGATGAACACTCAACATGCGCGGATCGCTGAAGCCCTCACGCTGTCGATACTCGTGGCTCTGTCGTTCGCGCCTGCGGCGTCGGCCGCCGAGGAGGGCGCCTTCTTCGGCGCCCACATGTTGCAGCCGAGGATCGAGGCAGCGCCGGCTGCGGATGGCCTGCTCGATCTGACCTGCACTGTACCCCTGATCGGCGGCTGCTGCTTCCCTTTAACCAGTCACAGGATCGCCGCTGCGCTTACGGCTCCGGCGGGAATCACCGTCATCAGCGGGCCTGAGCCTGCGAGCTATGACGCTATCGAGGCGCCGGTCAGCGGCACGCCCAAAGCCTTCGCAACCTTCCGCTGGCGAGTGAAACGCGAGAACCCCGACGCGGAAACCTCGCTGACCATCACCGTCGATAGTGCCGACTCCGGCCAGGTGAAGGCGACCTATGCCCTCGGCCGACCGGCGACCTGCAAGGTCAGCGGTCCGCAACTGCCGGAGTCTCTGCCGCTCGGAGAGGTCCTGCCTCTGACCGTCGACGCATCATGCCTGGACGACAATCACTTCGTGCAGACGGTCCGTTTCTGGTACAGCACGGAGATCCCCACAAACGCCGAGGCGGTGGAAATGCCGGAGGACCTGGCCTCGCAAGGTATCTTCCGATTCACTGAGGGTGGCCGGCGTCTCATGGTGCAAGGACAGCCGGTGGAGCTTGCTCGCAAATACGAACCGACCACCTGGTACGGCACACTCCCGGCCCAGACACAGGGACCGCTCTACGGCGTGGCCGTGGCTGTGGACGACACAGGTCGGGCGACCTGCGGTCCTGTTGTGCGGAGCGTCGCACCGGGTCAGCCTGCTGCAAGCGAAGTCGAGCCGACCACCGCCGTGGCGTCGAAACCGACGACTCGCGGCCCGGCGTGGTGGACTCTGACAGGGATCGCCGCACTGGCGGCCTGCGCCGCGTGCGTGGCCCTCATGGTGCGTCGCCGTGGTACGGCGCTTGCGGCCTTCGCGGCCACGCTGATCGTTGTTGCTTCACTTGTCGCCCTCAGCCGGATGCGTGGAACTCCTGCCTCGTCGCACGAAACCTCTCTCGGTTACCCCACGGACAGTTCCGTCGTACTCTATCTCTTTCTCGATCGAGGCGATGCGTCGCGTCAACTGGCCCAGCAGATCGAGACCTATCGCACCGCGGCGCCGCACCGCATCCACCTGCTCAGTTTTGTCGAGGGAGTCACGCCACAGGCGATCCTGGCGGCCCAGCGCGATCGCTTCCAGGTGACGCAGATTCCGGCGGTCGTCCTGGACGCCCGCACCCTGATCGACGGCGCCAACGCGATCACCATACCTGGGACCCTGGACCGCTGCCTCGCCAAGCCGCCGGCACGCCTGAGCATGGAGATGCACGGCGGCGTCATCGCCGGCCGAGAACTATCCCTGGGTTTTCTCATGTGTAATCACGGCGTCGACCACGAGGTCAGGGGCAGCACGACGATGTTCGCTTACGAAAGCGGCGTGCCGATGGATGGATGGTCCTGCGACCGCGTCGCGCGAGGGGAAGTCGCCGAAGGCCGGCCCTACGCCATCCCCTCGGGCAAGTGCCAGGCTCCCCTGATGCTCAAGTGGTCGGTCCCTGCCGGCATGAATCCGACGCACGTCGGAGCCTTGACCATCGTCTTCGACGAACAAGGCCGTCCCATCGATTCGATCTGTACGGAGAAGCCTTGCACTCGATTCGGAGTGTGCGGTTGATCTCGCAGGGCTGATTCCACATAGACTCGCAGGGTTGTGCTATGCACACCAAGGCCATCGCGCGATGAGGAAGGCGTGCGGTGCACACTCTACGGCCGATTCAGCCGCATGGGCGCCAAACCTGCCCATCCCACGTCGCTGACCGCGAACGAGGGTTCTGTGTTCAGGGCGGCAATATGGAGTGGACAGAGGCGGGGCGGGGCGGTAAGATCGTCGTCGGTTCGGCCTTTGCATCCCCAGCAGCACGGGCCGGTTGTGCGCGGATCTGGCCGTACCCTACGGCACCCCAAGAGCTTTGAGTGATTGGAGTTATGGAAAACGAGAAGGACGTACCAAGCAGCGGCGGCGGCGAGGGCCAGGAACGCAAGCTGGATTTTATTCGGCAGATGGTCGCCGACGACCTGAAGACGGGCAGGTGGAATGGTGCGGTGTGCACGCGGTTCCCGCCGGAGCCTAACGGCTACCTGCACATCGGACACGCCAAGAGCATCAATCTCAACTACGGGATCGCCGCGGAGTTTGGCGGCAGGTTCAACCTGCGGTTCGACGACACCAACCCGGAGAAGGAAGAGCAGGAGTACGTCGATTCGATCATCGAAGACGTCCGCTGGCTCGGCGCCGACTGGCAGGACCGGCTGTTCTACGGCTCCGATTACTTCCAGCAGATGTACGAATGGGCGGTCGAGCTGATCAGGAAGGGCAAGGCCTACGTCTGCGACCTGACCGCCGACGAGACGCGCGAGTATCGCGGCACGCTCACCCGGCCTGGCAAGGACAGCCCTTATCGCAACCGCTCGGTCGAGGAGAATCTCGACCTGTTCGAGCAGATGCGCAAAGGCGAGTTTCCGGACGGCTCGCGCACGCTGCGGGCGAAGATCGACATGGCTCATCCCAACCTGAACATGCGCGATCCGATCATGTACCGAATCGTCCACGAGCGCCATCATCGCCAGGGCGACCGCTGGTGCATCTATCCGATGTACGACTGGGCCCACGGCTTCGAGGACTCGATCGAGGGCATCACGCACTCGATCTGCACGCTCGAATTCGAGAACCATCGCCCGCTGTACGACTGGTTCATCGACGCGGTCAACGAGGGCCGCACCGACGATGGCTCCGGGCCGTGGGGCAGGAAGATTCACCATCCGCAGCAAATCGAGTTCGCTCGCCTGAACCTGACGTATACCGTGATGAGCAAGCGCAAGCTGTTGCGGCTTGTGAAGGAGAACTATGTCAAGGGCTGGGACGACCCTCGCATGCCCACGGTCTCCGGCATGCGCCGGCGCGGGTACTCACCGGAGGCGATTCGCAACTTCTGCAAGCGGATCGGCGTGAACAAGTTCAACAGCACGGTGGAGATGGCGCTGCTCGAGCATTGTCTGCGCGAGGACCTGAACAAGACATCCGCCCGCGTGATGGCGGTGCTGCGGCCGTTGAAGGTCGTGATCGACAACTACCCGCCCGATCAGGTCGAGGAGCTGGAGGCGGTCAACAATCCAGAGGACCCATCGGCGGGCACGCGAAAGGTCCCGTTCTCACGCGAGTTGTACATCGAGCAGGAAGATTTCATGGAGGAGCCGCCAAAGAAGTTCTTCCGGCTCGCTCCCGGCCGCGAGGTGCGCCTGCGCTATGCGTACTTTGTCATCTGCACCAGCGCGGTCAAGGACGCCGAAGGCAACGTCGTCGAGTTGCACTGCACCTACGACCCGGCGACTCGCGGCGGCGACGCCCCCGACGGCCGCAAGGTCAAGGCGACGCTGCACTGGGTATCCGCCCGACACGCGTGCAAGGCCGAGGTGCGGCTCTACGACAACCTCTTCACGAAGGAGAATCCCGACGACGTCGAAGAGGGACAGGACTTCACGGCTCATCTGAATCCGAATTCACTGGAGACGCTGAGGGATTGTTTTGTCGAGCCGTCGCTGACCCGGGCCAAGGCGCTGGACCGCTTCCAGTTCGAGCGGCTCGGCTACTTCTGTGTCGACCCCGACAGCACACCCGACGCGTTGGTCTTCAACCGAACCGTCGGCCTGCGCGACACCTGGGCCAGGATCCAGAAGGCACAGACGGAATGATGGCCGGCGTCTCCCGAAGCGGCAAGACACCGCTGAGCATGTACCTGGGCGTTCCGGGCTGGAAGGTGGCCAACGTTCCCGTGATCGTGGACCTGCCGCTGCCTGCGGAATTGCTCCGGATCGATCGCGGTCGCGTTTTCGGGCTCGACATCGACTAGAAGCGGCTCGTTCACCACCGGCGACATCGCCAGCAGCGCAGAGGCCTGACCGGTCCTGGCGCCTACACGGACCCGAAGATCGTTCTCGATGAGGTGGAAACCGTCCGCGCCCTCTGTCGCCAGCATCGTTTCTCGATGATCGACGTGACCGACAAGCCCATTGAGACGACCGCCGACGAGATCATCGAGACGGTGACGCGGCGCTTCGGTGACGGCTCCCGCATGGGGTAGATTGCCTCCGCGTTATCCCGGCCCGAACAGCTCTGTGAACTTACTGCCGATGTCCGGCTGCTCGCACAGGGTCTGGCCGATGAGAACAGCGCGGACGCCGATGCCGATGAGCTTCTCGACGTCGCGGCGTGTCCGGATGCCGCTCTCGGCAACCACGGGGACATCGTCATCGAGCATGTCCTTGAGCCGGCTGGTCGTGTTCAGATCGACCGCCATGGTCGTCAGGTCGCGGTTGTTGATGCCGAGAACGCTGTATCGCCCCGCCGGAAAACCGATCAGGCTGCGCACGCGCAGGAGCGTGTCGGCCTGGTGGACCTCCACCAGCACGGTCAGCGTCAGTTCCGTCGCCGCAATCACCAGGTCCATCAACTCGCCCGTCGGCAGCGCATCAGCGATCAGCAGGATCGCGTCGGCGCCGGCGGCACGCGACTCGTACGCCTGCCAGAGGTCCACGATGAAATCCTTTCGCAGGACCGGCAGCGCGACCGCCTGCTTGACCTGCTCGACGTATTCGAGCCGGCCCTGGAAATACTTCTCGTCGGTCAACACGCTGATCGCATCGGCGCCATACCGCTCATACGTCCTGGCAATCGCCACCGGATCGAAATCGGCGCGGATCAGTCCCGCCGACGGCGACGCCTTCTTGACCTCGGCGATCACGTTGAGCCCGCGCCGGTTCGCCTTAGTGACCGCCTGGTAGAAGTTGCGGCACTTCGGCAGACCGATGATCCGCTCCTTGAGCTGTTCGAGACTGACCTGGGTCCGTCTGTCCCGCACCTCCTGGCGCTTGTCGGCGACGATCTGGTCTAAGATGTTAGCCAATGCAGTCGTGTCCCGTCTGTGACGACAGGAGCGAATGATGGTTCGCCCCTACGGCTGCGGTCCGCCGGCGGCGGACTCGGCGATCTGCACGAAGCCCATGCGCAGCTCGTTCAGCGTGTTCTTGAGCAGTTGCGATTCCTCTGCGGTCAGATTGCCCTTGGTCTTGGCCTGGAGCGTTTCAAGCATATCGATGTTGTATCGCGCCATCTCCAGGTCCGGCTCTCTCTGGTCCTGGCCCTTGACCCGCAGCACGCCCAATGCGAACAGCGCCTGGGTCGTCAGCATGTTGATCAGGCTGGCGAGGTCGCCCTGCGGCAGTGGCCCGGCCGGTTGGCCGATCTCCTCCTCGTCAGCGGCCTTCTGCTTGGCCTTCTCTTCCTTCTCCTTGGCGGCCAGGATCTCCTTCTCCTGCTGCGCCTGCTTCTTCCAGTCCTCGTCGATGATGAGTTTCTTCTCTTCCGCCATGCCGGTAATCCTTTTCGAATGGTCCGCCCGGGCAACCACAGGTTCGCCCCTACGGCTATCGTTTTCGATATTTCTTCATGTCGCGATCGAGATCGCGCTTCTGGCCGCGTTCGGCGATGGTGGCCCGTTTGTCATACTGGCGCTTGCCCCGGGCCAGGGCCAGCTCGACCTTGGCCAGACCTCGGCCGCTGAAATACAGCCGAAGGGGCACCAGCGTGAAGCCGCGCTGTTCGAGCTTGACCTCGATACGGTGCAACTCGGCCTTGTGCAGCAGCACCTTGCGTTTTCGCACGGGGTCGTGACCGCCTTCCCGGGCCATCGCATACGGGGCGATCTTGGCTCCGATGAGCCAGCATTCGCCCTGTTCGAAGCGGGCGTAGGACCCGCTCAGGTCGGCGGCGGCGCCGCGCAGCGACTTGACCTCGCTGCCGCGCAACTGAAGCCCGGCCTCGAACTTCTCGACCAGCTCGAAGTCGCGGTACGCCTTCTTGTTGAACGCCGCCGGACTGTCAAACCCCTTCTTTTCCTTGTTCGACATCCCGACATCATAGCGATCCCCGCCGGCCTTGGCAACCCACACCGGCGATAGCAGGCACGGGATCATCCTTTCTGGATGCGTTTGGCGAGCTGGTCTTCGACGGGGGTGAGGGTAACGCCGTGCTTTTCGACCTCCTTTACGATGTCGGCTATGACGTCAGGGTGGTCTTTGGCGATGTCGTACTTCTCGGATGGGTCGTGTTCGAGATGGTAGAGCACGGGCGGATCGTGCTTGATCGGCTTGTCGCCTCCGTAGCCGGATTGCGTGATGAAATGGGCCTTGTACGGTCCTTTGCGCACGGCGAACAGCTCGGTCCCGCGATAGTAGAACATGGTGCGGCGGGGGCTGGGACCGGTGCCGAACAGGGCGGGCGTAAGGTCGAGCCCATCGACGACGCGGTCGGACGGCGCCTCGGCGCCCGCCAGCTTGAGGATCGTCGTATAAAGGTCCATCGTCGCGCCCATGTCATGAACCACGCCGGGCCGGATCCGGCCGGGCCACCAGCAGATCGTCGGCTCGCGCATCCCGCCTTCGTAGGTGCAGCCCTTGCCCTCGCGCAGCAGACCGGCCGAGCCACCGTGGTCGTTGAAGGTCAGCCAGGGACCGTTGTCCGAGGTGAAGACGACGAGCGTGTTCTCCGCCAGGTTGTGCTTCTTGAGCGTGTCGAGAATCCGGCCGACGCCCGCGTCGATCTCCTCGACGACATCGCCATACAGGCCGCGAAGGCTCGTGCTCCGGAATTCGTCGGAGCAGAACAGCGGCACGTGAGGCAGATTGTGCGCCAGGTACAGGAAGAACGGTTCATCCTTCCTGGTCTCGATGAAGCGCACCGCCTCGTCGCTGTAGCGTTGGATCAGTGTGTTCTGATCGGCCGGCCGCTCGACGATCTCCTCGTTCCGCATCAGCGGCACGTTCCAATACTCGACCTTCGGGCCCCAGAACGCCTGGCGCCCTTAGCATCCGACGCGGTCCATGTCGTTGCTATACGGAATCCCGAAGTACGAGTCGAATCCGTGGCTGGTGGGCAGGTACTGGGGCAGGTGGCCCAGATGCCACTTGCCGATGCACGCGGTCGTGTAGCCCTGGGGCTTCAGCGCCCGGGCGATGGTGATCTCGCTCTGGGGCAGGCCGCCGGCCGAGTCGGGAAAGAGCACCCGCCGCACGTTGCTGCACATGCCGCTGCGGACCGGCAGCCGGCCGGTCAGCAGTGCCGCCCGGCTGGGCGTGCAGACCGAGGCGCCCGCGTAGAAGCTCGTCCATCGCTGGCCCTCGCCCGCCATGCGATCGAGGTGCGGCGTGCGAATCGTCGGATGGCCGAAGCAGGCCAGGTCGCCGTAGCCCAGATCGTCACAGAAGATGATGACGAAGTTAGGCCGCCGGCGCCCGGACGCGCTGTTCGTGTCGGCCAGTCCGCCACAGGCCGACCGCTGCGCCGGTACGGGCAGGCCTGCACAGGCCAGGCCGATCGCCTTGATGAAGTCACGTCGGTTCATGTGCGTCTCTCCAGCGTTGCCGGACGGCTACGGCCTTGCGCCTTGTAGCGTTCGAGCAGGGCGGTCAGATGTGTCACGATCTCCGGCCGTTCAGCCCAGAGGTTGGTCTGTTCGCCCGGGTCGTCGTCGAGGTTGTAGAGCTGTCCCTTTGGTCCGCCCGGCTCGGGCTCGACTTGACGCGGCGCCGTGAAACCGCCGGAGCCGAGGCCATCGATGAGCTTCCAGGGGCCCTGGCGGATGGCGAACAAACCCTGTGCGGAATGGTGGACCACCGCCTCACGGACCGGTTCGGCCAGCGTGGGGTCAAGCATGGCGGGCAGAATGCTGCAACTGTCGGGCCCCGCGTCGGATGGCAACGTGCCGCCCGCAACGGCGGCGCAGGTCGCCATCAGATCGGTCAGGCAGATCGTCTGGTTACTATGCGAGCCGGGCTCGATGCGTCCCGGCCAGCGGCACACGAACGGGACCCGATGGCCTGCCTCGTGGATGTCCGCTTTCTGCCCTCGCCAAGGCCCGTTGGCGCGGTGGCCGAACTTCTCGATCTGCTCGGTGGGCCAGTGCGAGCCGTTGTCAGATGTGACAATCAGAAGCGTATTGTTGCGGAAGCCGGCGTCGTCGATGGTCTCGATGATCCGGCCAATCGAAGCATCCACCTGTGCGACGAAATCGCCATACCAATCGACCTCGGTCTTGCCGCGGAACTCATCTGTGGGCATCCAGGGTGTGTGCGGCGCCGTCAGCGGGACGTAGAGGAAGAACGGGTCGTTCTTCTCCTGTCGCTTCACGAAGTCGACGGCCTTGCTCGTGATCGTAGGCAGGACGTCCGTGAAATCGAACGAAGGAGCAATCGGTCCGGCCCGCCAGAAGCCCCCGCCCCCGTCCCAGCGGCGTTTGCTGCCCGGCGTCCGGCTGGTCGGCGCCTCGACGGTGCGGCCGTTCTCCAGCCAGCAGTAGGGGTCCATGTCGAGAGAGGCCGGAATAATATAGCTGTGGTCGAATCCCAGCGATTGCGGCCCGTGCGTCACGGGCGCGTTCCAATCGACGTTGCCGGACTTGGCGGCGCCCCCATCCTTTGTGACCCAGCCGAGGCCGAGATGCCACTTGCCGATACAGCCGGTGCGGTAGCCGCGACGTTTGAGCATCGACGCTATGGTGAGCCGATCCGTCTCGATCAGCGGTTCGCTGTAGCCGCCCAGGACGCCGCTCTTGAGCCGGGACCGCCAGCAGTAGCGCCCGGTCAGCAGTCCGTAACGGGTGGGCGTGCAGACCGCCGATGGTGTGTGGGCATCGGTGAAGCGAATTCCCTCGCCCGCCAGCCGATCCACGCACGGTGTCGGGATCTTGGATTGTGCATCGTACGGTAGAGGCGAATAAACATTCGCCCGTACGTCACCATAGCCCAAATCGTCGGCGAGGATCACGACGATATTCGGGAGTCTTCGTCCGAAGCCAGCAGGACTCTGGGCCATCCCCAATCCCGGCGCGCCGGGATTGAGGCTGCCACCAACGGTCCCCATTGCCGCCACGCAGCCGGCAGTTCGAAGAAATTCGCGGCGGGTCAGTGGATCATGCGTCATCGTGCCGAACTCCTTCTATCGATTACCATGCCGTCGGCTCGCTCCCATTATGGCGCATGCAGCCTTCGCAGGCAACGACGGCCGGCGGATCGACCGCGCAGGGGCGAACGATTATTCGCCCCTACGAGATGGCGTTCCGGCGGGATTCCCTGTCAAATAGGGTCACATGTTCATTGCATCAGCCGTGTTGGAAAGGACGAATATGACGCATCACGCAGGTTTGTCGTGCTTGCTCCTGTTGGCCATGGTTTCCTCGGCCGCCGCCCGCGATACAGTGGAGTTCTACGTAGCTCCCGATGGCAGCGATGCCGGGGATGGCTCGATGGAAAGACCCTTCGCGTCGTTGGCCCAGGCGCGGGACGCCGTACGCCAGATCCGAGCGGAGAACGTCGAACGAATCACGGTCTTCTTGCGAGGTGGGAATTATTACCTGGAGGAGCCTGTGGTCTTCACCTCTGCTGATTCCGGGGGCGGCGAGACCATCATCGAGTACTGCGCCCGGGCTGATGAAGAGGTCGTGATCAGCGGCGGATTCGAGCTGGACCTGGGCTGGCGGCCGTATAGAGACGGCATCGTCTCGGCGAAGGTCCCGACCCGAATCGGGAAGATCGACCAACTGTTCGTCGATGGCCGCCGGCAGCATCCGGCCCGGTATCCGAACTACGATCCCGAAGCGAAGTTCTTCGGAGGCACGAGTGGCAACGCCATCAGCCCCCAACACGCCAGGACCTGGACCCATCCCGAGGGTGGATACATGCACGCCCTGCACTCGGCCATGTGGGGCAGCAAACACTATGTGATTGTGGGCGTCGACGCAGACGGCACGATTCAGTTCAGAGGTGGCTGGCAGGAGAACCGCGGCGGCGGCTTCGATCCGGTCTTTCGAGGGGGCTACCACAAAGACTATCTGTTCGTGGAGAATCTCTTCGAAGAGCTGGACGCTCCGGGCGAGTGGTACTTCGATGTGCGCACGAAGACGCTGTATCTGATGCCTGAGCCGGACGTTGCCCCATCGCAGGCGCAGGTCATCGGCGCAGGGCTCAAGGAGCTTGTTCTGATTCGCGGCACGCCGGATGAGCCCGTCCGCAACCTGCACTTTCGCGGACTGCGTTTTCGGCACACGCAGCGCATCTTCATGGAGCCGTATGAGCGTCTGCTGCGAGGGGACTGGTCGATTGCCCGGCTCGGCGCGCTCCATATCGAGGGTGCCGAAGATTGCTCGGTTCGCGACTGCCATTTCGAGGACCTGGGCGGCAACGGCGTCTTCCTCAGCCGGTACAATCGCCGCGTCCGCGTCGAGAGCTGCCGTTTCACGCGGCTGGGCGAAAGCTGTGTCTGTCTGGTCGGCGACGTCGGCGCGGTTCGCTCGCCGGCCATTGAATACGGCACGACCCTCCGCCAGGATCAGATCGACCTGACGCCGGGCCCGAAAAGTCCGGACTACCCGGCGCAGTGCACCATCCACGACAACCTGATGCACGACTTCGGTTTCATCGGCAAGCAGGTTGCCGGCGTGTTCGTCTCCATGAGCGAACAGATCACAGTCAGCCACAATACGATCTATCGCTGTCCTCGTGCGGCGATCTGCATCAATGACGGGTGTTGGGGCGGCCACCTCATCGAGCACAACGACGTCTTCCACACCGTCCGCGAAAGCGGCGATCACGGCCCGTTCAACAGTTGGGGACGCGACCGCTGGTGGAAGACCTCGTACAATGGGGGCCGGGACATCGAGCCGTTCGCCAGGGAGCGGGCCACGCTCGACAATTACAGGACCACGATTATCCGAAACAATCGCTTCGCGCATTCCGGCAGTCATTCGTGGGGCATCGACCTTGACGATGGATCGAGCAACTACCGGGTCTGCGAGAACCTGTGCCTCGGCATGGGCGTCAAGCTGCGCGAGGGCTTCTTTCGAACGGTGGAGAACAACATCATCATCGACGGGTTCGGCGGTTTTCATATCTGGATGCCGGAGTGCGACGACGTGATCGCTCGAAATATCTTCGTCAGCGACGAGCCCTATCAGTTCATTCGCGCCAATCCCGCCAACGCCAGGCAGTTCGACGACAATCTGTTCTACTCGCGAAACGGCCAGATCCGGATCACCGGCATCGAGGACGGGCCCTTGACCCTCCCACAGTGGCAGGCCAAGGGGTTCGATTCGCACTCGATCGTAGCGGACCCTTTGTTCATCGATCCGGACAGCGGCGACTATCGCGTCAGGGAAGACTCGCC